>Ga0129309_1000496_pt1 | contig 29409 bp, 27 predicted proteins | sample L1105metagenome_FD_94439 | JGI IMG/M metagenome (GOLD analysis project Ga0129309, IMG submission 94439) | Ring-tailed lemur group fecal microbial communities from Wisconsin, USA - L1105 metagenome | ecosystem: Host-associated > Mammals > Digestive system > Large intestine > Fecal | place: USA...
GGCATTGGATATGAAGTATTTTGAGGAGATGGAGGCCAAGATCCCCCACGGGAAGGTCCGCACCCGGTTCGCCCCCTCTCCCACCGGCTATATGCATGTGGGCAACCTGCGTACCGCCCTGTACACCTGGCTCATCGCCCGGCACGCGGACGGCACCTTTATCCTGCGCATCGAGGACACCGACCAGGGCCGTCAGGTAGAGGGTGCCACCGAGGTCATCTACCGCACCATGGCCGAGTGCAAGCTGGACCACGACGAGGGTCCCGACGTGGGCGGCCCCGTGGCCCCCTACATCCAGTCCCAGCGCCGGGACACCTATGGCAAGTACGCCCAGCTGCTCATCGAGAAGGGCCACGCCTACTACTGCTTCTGCGAGAAGACCGAGTCTGAGGAAGATTCCGGCGACTTCAACCGGGCCGATGACCCCTGCCGCGACCTGAGCCCCGAGGAGGTCCAGGCCAAGCTGGATGCCGGTCTGCCCTATGTCATCCGTCAGAAGATCCCCCACGAGGGCACCACCACCTTCCACGACGCTATCTTCGGGGACATCACCGTGGAGAACAACACCCTGGACGACCAGGTGCTGCTCAAGCGGGACGGTATGCCCACCTACAATCTGGCCAACGTCATTGACGACCACCTGATGGGCATTACCCATGTGGTCCGGGGCAGCGAGTACCTGTCCTCCGCCCCCAAGTACAACCTGCTGTACCAGGCCCTTGGTTGGGAGATTCCCACCTACGTCCACTGCTCTCCCGTCATGCGGGATGCCCAGCACAAGATGTCCAAGCGCCACGGCGACCCCTCCTACGAGGATCTGAAGGCCCAGGGCTTCCTGACCGAGGCCATCCTGAACTATGTGGCCCTTCTGGGCTGGTCCCCCAAGGGCGAGCTGGCCGAGCAGGAGATCTTCACCCTGGAGGAACTGGTCAAGGCCTTCGACCTGACCGGCGTGTCCAAGTCCCCCGCCATCTTTGACATTGAGAAGCTGACCCACTTCAACGCCATGTACCTGCGTGCCATGGCCCCCGAGGACTTCGCCAAGGTGGCCGAGCCCTATATCCGCCAGAGCGTGAAGAACCCGGCCATCGACGCCTCCGCCGTGGCCGCCCTGCTCCAGGCCCGCTGTGAGAAGCTGACCGATATCCCCGAGAAAGTGGACTTCTTCGAGGACCTGCCCGAGTACGACGTCAGCCTGTTCACCAACAAGAAATCCAAGACCGACGCCGCCGTGTCCAAGCAGATGCTGCAAATCGTCATCCCCATGCTGGCCGCCATGCCCCAGTGGACCACCGAGTTCATCCATGACAGCCTCATCGGTCTGGCCGAGGGCCTGGGCGTCAAGAACGCCACCCTCATGTGGCCCGTCCGCATCGCCGCCGCCGGCAAGGCTGTCACCCCCGGAGGCGCCGTGGAGATCTGCCAGATCCTGGGCCAGGAGGAGACCGTCCGCCGCCTAAAGCTGGGCCTGGAGAAGCTGGGCTGAGTTTTAACGTATCAATCAAAAATCCCGTTCCGAATTGTTCGGAACGGGATTTTTCGTTGTTTGCGCCGATTACACCCGCTTGTACAGGTGGATGTCAAACCCGATCTGGGTATCCAGAGAGTCCAGCGCCTCCAGCTTGGCAATCCCCGTCTTGGGGGTCTTCCAGGCGTAGGGGGTCATGCCGAAGAGGGCCATAATGTCGGCGGAGCAGTCCAGGTGGGCGGTGTACCGCACCTGCTCCGCCCCCTGCCAGACGAAGCCGGGGTAATCGTCCCGCTTTACGGGGTTTTCGTAGGGCTTCTGGTAGAGGATCTCCTTCATCTCCCACAGGTGGAGGGCGGAGGGCACTACGTAGAGAAAGGCACCACCGGGCTTCAGCACACGGGCGAATTCCTCCAGGGCCAGGGGGGAAAACACGTTGGTCAGCAGGTCCACGCTCTGGTCGACCAGGGGCAGGTGGTACACCGAGGCCACGGCGAACTCCCCTTGGGGCAGCCGCTTGGCCCCCCGGCGCAGAGCAAACTTGGACAGGTCTACTCCGGCGATTTTAGGCGCGCACCCGGCGGCGGTCAGGGCCTGGTGCAGCCCCGCGGTGTAATACCCCTCGCCGCAGCCGCTGTCCAGCAGAACGGGGGAGGGCAGTCCGTTCAGCTCCCGGACCGCCAGAACGCACAGGGCGTCCCGGAGGGGGGCGTAATGGCCCTTGTCCAGAAAGGCGGACCGGGCGGCCACCATCGCCTTGTCGTCGCCGGGGTTCTTGGAGTGCTTCTTGTTGGCGGGGAGCAGGTGGGTGTACCCGGCGGCGGCGATGTCAAAGCTGTGGCCGCTGGGGCACCGATAACTGTGGGCGTCCCGCTCCAAGGGCGCGCCGCACAGAGGGCAGCAAAATAGGCTTTCCATAGTTTCACCTCGGGACTTATTATGGAGGATTGGGCGGGAAATGGCAAGGTAAATTTTAGCTTCACCTAAAAATAGAAGCCAGGGGCCGCAAATGCGGTCCCTGGCTCGTAATACAAAATATCACTCCTGATACAGAGGGAAGCGTCCGGTCAGCTCCTTGACCTGATTTCGCAGAGACTCGATGTTGCGCTCGAAGTCGTCCCGGGCGGCGGCGCAGATCAGCTTGCCCACGGTGACCATCTCCTCCTCCTTGAACCCCCGGGTGGTGACAGCGGGGGTGCCCACCCGGATGCCGGAGGTAACGAAAGGCTTTTCCGGGTCGTTGGGGATGGCGTTCTTGTTGACGGTGATATACACCTCGTCCAGGCGGCGCTCCATCTCCTTTCCGGTGAGGTGCGCGGGGCGAAGGTCCACCAGCATCAGGTGGTTATCGGTGCCGCCGGACACCAGGTCCAGACCGCCCTCCATGATGGTTTTGGCCAGCACCGCGGCGTTTTTAACGATCTGTCCCTGATACTCCTTGAATTCAGGCTTCAGAGCCTCGCCCAGAGCCACGGCCTTGGCGGCGATGATGTGCTCCAGGGGACCGCCCTGGGAGCCGGGGAAGATGGCGGAGTTCAGCTTCTTGGCGATGTCAGGGTTGTTGGTCAGCAGCATGCCGCCGCGAGGGCCCCGGAGGGTCTTGTGGGTGGTGGTGGACACCACGTCGGCGTAGGGAACGGGGGAGGGATGGAGCCCGGCGGCCACCAGACCGGCGATGTGGGCCATGTCCACAAACAGATAAGCGCCCACCTCATGGGCGATGTCGGCGAAGGCCTTGAAGTCGATGATCCGGGGGTAGGCGGAGGCCCCTGCCAGGATCATCTTGGGCTGGTGCTTCTTGGCCAGGTCACGGACCTGGTCGTAGTCGATACGCCCCTTCTCATCCACGCCGTAGGCCACCATCTTATAGTTCTTGCCGGAGAAGTTGACGGGGGAGCCATGGGTCAGGTGTCCGCCGTTGTCCAGGCTCATGCCCATGACGGTGTCGCCCAGCTGGCACAGGGCCTGATAGACGGCATAGTTAGCCTGGGCGCCGGAGTGGGGCTGTACGTTGGCAAAACCGGCGCCAAACAACTGCTTGGCCCGCTCAATGGCGATGTTCTCCACCACGTCCACACACTGGCAGCCGCCGTAGTAGCGCTTGCCGGGGTAGCCCTCGGCGTATTTGTTGGTCAGCACGGTGCCGGCGGCGGCCAGCACGGCGGAACTGACGATGTTCTCCGAGGCGATCAGCTCGATGTTCTGCTGCTGGCGGTCATACTCCGCCCGGACGGCCTGGCCCACTTCGGGGTCGCAGGAGGTGAGAAAATCCATAGCTTCTTTGACCATTGGAATCAAGCTCCTTCCCAAATAGTTCTCTCAGACAATTTTGTGTTTTGATCGTTCTCGCCCCCAGTGTTGGAGGACAAGCATACTTTCATACTTTATTATATCAAAGAGAAGGATAAAAAACAATGACATCCCGGAAAAAACCGGTCGAAAATTTCAGCGAAATGTGGTATGATATAAAAACCGTTATTTTGCACAGGAGGGATGGAACCATGAAGAAGGCAAAAAACCAGGTGCGGGCCATCGTGGAGGCATTGAAGGAGCTGTACCCCGATGGGATCTGTTCTCTGGAGTATGAGAAGGACTACGAGCTGCTGTTCTCCGTCCGGCTGGCCGCCCAGTGTACCGACGAACGGGTGAACAAGGTGACGCCTGCTCTCTTTGCGCGGTTCCCCACCCTGGAGGCCTTGGCCAACGCCGAAATCAGCGAGGTGGAGGAATATATTCATTCTACCGGCTTTTTCCGGGCCAAGGCCAGAGACATCGTCCTGGCTTCTCAGATGCTGCTGCGGGAATACGGCGGCAGGGTGCCCGATACCATGGAGGACCTGCTCCGTCTGCCCGGGGTGGGCCGGAAGACGGCCAACCTGATTTTGGGGGATGTATACCACACCCCCGGCGTGGTGGTGGCCGACACCCACTGCATCCGCATTACCGGACTGCTGGGTCTCACCGACGGCTCCAAGGACCCGGCCAAGGTGGAGAAGCAGCTCCGGGAGGTCCTGCCCCCGGAGGAGTCCAACGACTTCTGCCACCGACTGGTCCTCCACGGCCGCGCGGTGTGCATTGCGCGGCGGCCCCAGTGCCAGAGCTGTACCCTGCGGCCTTGGTGCGATTATTTCACTAAGAACGGAGATGACCAGGGAAAAGAGGGAGCGAAATGAAGAAAGAACAGCTGGAGCTGCGCCTGGTGGAGGGAACCGACAAGCGGTTTCAGAGCTTGGTTCGCGCTCTGGATCAGGAGCAGCTGGACCGCTTTGGAGACAGCGTGCTGAAATACCGGCCCTACCATGACTTTGGAAAGATCGAGCAGGCATGCCTGCTGGTTCGGGGCGGTCAAGCGGTGGCCTGCGGTGCCTTTCAGAAGTTGGATGAGGAGCGGGCCGAACTGAAACGAATCTATGTCCGGCCCGACTGCCGCCGCCGGGGCTATGCCCGGCAGATGATCGACCAGCTGGAGCTCCAGGCCCTCTTCGGAGGGTACCTGTCCATGGCTGTGGCTACCGGGCGGAAGATACCCGAGGCCATCGCGCTGTACACCAAACTGGGCTATCGGGAAACTGAGGCCTGGGGCCACTATATCGGGGACCGGGCCTGTATCTGCATGGCAAAAGAGTTGGAATGATGAAAGGAGCGACACCATGAAAAAGAGCTTTCGCGTCTATCAGGTGGACGCTTTTACGAAAGAGAAGCTGGCGGGCAATCCGGCAGGGGTAGTCCCCGACGCCCAGGGCCTCAGCGAGGCCCAGATGCAGAAGCTGGCCCGGGAGCTGAACAACTCGGAGACCGCCTTCCTGTTCCCCGGCGTTCCCGGGGAATACGACGTCCAGATCCGCTTCTTCACACCCACCCGCGAGGTGCCCATCTGCGGCCACGGCACCATCGCCTCCCACGTGATCCGCTCCATGGAGCTGGGTCTGGACAGCGCCAGGGTGGTCCAGAAGTCCGGAGCCGGTCTCTTCTCTGTGGATGTGGAGAAGGTGGACGGAGACTATCAGATCGTCATGTCCCAGGGCAAAGCCGCCATCAGCGAGCCCCTGACCCAGGCGCAGCAGGACCGCCTGCTCATCGCTCTGGGTGTGACCCGTGAGGACCTGCGGCCCGACTGCCCTCTGGTGTCCGCCAGCACCGGCGCCTCCAAGGTGATGGTGGGCCTGAAAAGCCTGAAAAAGCTCCACAGCCTGACCCCCGACCTGGAGGCATTGAAGACCCTCAGCGCCGAGGTGGGCAGCAACGGCTACCACGTCTTCGCCGTCTGTCCAGGTGAGAGCCCCCTGGTCCACGGTCGGATGTTCGGTCCGGCCAACGGCGTGGCCGAGGACCCGGTGACCGGCGTGGCCAACGGCCCCATGGGGGCCTATCTGGTCCATTTCGGTGTGATTCCAGCAGAGGGAGACGAGGTCCGCTTCACCGCCGCCCAGGGGGAGGCCATGGGCCGTCCCGGCACCATGGAGGTCCGGGTGGCGCTGGAGAACGGCCAGCCCGCCGGGGTCCAGATCGTGGGCCGTGCCGTGGTGGCCTTTCGGACTGAGATCGAGCTGGACGTGGACGAAAGGTAAGTTTGAAAACCCCGGAAAGGGAGTGTTTTTATGGCATACCGCCCTCTGGCGGACGAGATACGGCCCCAGACTTTGGACGAGGTGGTGGGGCAGAAGCACATATTGGGGGAGAACGGCCTGCTCCGCCGGATCATCGAGGGGGGCAGTGTGCCCAACCTGATCTTTTATGGTCCCTCGGGTACCGGCAAGACCACGGTGGCCAATATTATCGCAAAAAAGACCAACCGGCCTCTCCACCGGCTCAACGCCACCACCGTCTCCATTTCGGACATCAAGGACATCATGGCCGACATCGGCACCCTGATGGCCCCCGAGGGGGTACTGCTCTATCTGGACGAGATCCAGTATTTTAACAAGAAGCAGCAGCAGTCCCTGCTGGAGTTCATGGAGGACGGCCGCATCACCCTCATTGCCTCCACCACCGAGAACCCGTTTTTCGCGGTGTTTGGAGCGGTGCTGTCCCGATCCACCGTCTTCGAGTTCAAGCAGATCACGGCGGAGGACGCTCTGCCCGCCGTGGACCGGGGCATCTCCATGATGGAGGAGCGCCTGGGCGCTCCGGTGGTCTGCGAGGACGGGGTGAAGGAGCATATCGCCTGGGCCTGCGGCGGCGATATCCGCAAGGCCATGAACGCTATCGAGCTTTTGCTCAGTGCCGCCAAACGGGAACAAGGGAAACTCCTTGTCACCCTGGACGACGCCAAAACCGCCGCACAGAAGTCGGCCATGCGCTATGACCGGGAGGGGGACGCCCACTTCGACATTGCCTCCGCCCTGATGAAGTCCCTGCGGGGGTCCGACCCGGACGCCGCTCTCCACTATCTGGCACGGCTGCTGGAGGCGGGGGACATGATCACCGCTATCCGGCGCATTTTGTGCTCCGCCAGCGAGGACGTGGGTATGGCCTACCCCATGGCGGTGCCTATCGTCAAAGCCTGCGTGGACAACGCCCTCCAGTTGGGCCTGCCCGAGGGGCGGCTCCCCCTGGCCCAGGCGGTGGTTCTGCTGGCCACCGCCCCCAAGTCCAACTCGGTGTACCAGGGCATCGCCGGGGCCATGGCCGATGTTCGTGCGGGGAAGGTGGGGGACATCCCCCGGCACCTCCAGAATGTCCACGCCGACTCCTCCGGTCTGGAACGGGAACAGGGGTACCGGTACCCCCACGACTTCCCCGGACATTGGGTGGTCCAGCAGTATCTGCCGGACGAGCTGAAAGACGTCCACTACTATCAGTACGGGGACAATAAGACCGAACAGGCCGCCCGGCGGTACTGGGAAGAGCTGAAAAAGCGGGAATTATAAATGTTTCGATGAGCTCCAATAAGCGCCCAGAATGAAGCGAAGGAAGGAGAGGTTCCATGCGAAAGCTTGCCATATTCGCCGGTTCCTTTTCCGCCGCCGTTTTCGGGGCCAACTACCTGCTGCCGGAAAAGACATTGCTCCCTTTGGGTCTGGCGCTGGCCTTGCTGTGTCCAATCCTCCATCTGCTGCTGAGAAAAGGTGATCGCCGGCGCCGGCTGGCCCTTGTGCTGATCTCGGCCGGTCTGGCCGTCGGCCTGATCTGGGCGGCGGTCTACTCCCACATCTGGTTTCGTCCCGCTCAGGACCTGGACGGCAAGACGGTGATGCTCACGGCCACAGTGGCCGACTGGCCCCGGGAGACGGAGTATGGATACTCTGTTTTAATCCGGGCGGACACCGAGAATTTCGTCCAGCTGTCCGCCATCCTCTATACAGATCAGCAGGGCGCCGACCTGCGCCCCGGAGACAAAATCTCCACTGTAGCCCACTGCATGTTAGGGGACCGGACCTTCGCGGGGGAGGAGATCACCTACTACACTGCCAAAGGCATCTTCCTCCGGGCCCAGGCATACGGAAGGCTGGATGTCCAGCGGCCGGAACACATCCCCATCCGTTACTGGCCCGCCGTCTACGCAAAGAGCCTGAAAACGGCCATTGACGGGGCCTTCCCCGCCGACGCGGCCCCGGTGGTCCGGGCTCTGGTCACCGGCAACCGGGACCACCTGACCGACGAATTTACCACCTCGCTGGAGCGCACCGGCCTGTCCCACACGGTGGCGGTATCCGGGATGCACCTGGCCTTTCTGGCCTCCCTGCTGACCCTCCTGATGGGCCGTGGGAAGCGGAGCACCGCCCTGCTTACCGTGGCCTGGGCGGTGCTGTTCTGCGGTGTGGCCGGAAACACCCCTTCTGTCATTCGGGCGGCGGTGATGATCGTCATGCTCCAGCTGGCCCCGCTGGTCCGCAGGGAACGGGATGGCATCACGTCCCTGGCCTTCGCCCTCATGCTCCTGCTGGTATGGAACCCCTTTTCCGCCGCCCACATTGGCTTGCAGCTGTCTTTTGGGGCGGTGGCGGGTATCCTGTTGGTGTCCGACCGGCTCCAGAGCTGGATGCTGAATAAGCTGGGTCTGGCCAAGAGACGAAAAAAGCGGGCGGTCCGTTTGCTGCTGCTTCTGCCCAAATTTGTGGTGGCCACCCTGTCCGCTACTCTGGGCGCCATGGTATTCACCGTGCCCCTGGTGGCCGTCCACTTTCAGACCGTGTCCCTCATCGCCCCCATCTCCAACCTGTGCACCCTGTGGGCGGTGTCCCTGCTGTTCCTGGCCGGGCTGGTGATTGGTACGGTGGGCGTTTTTTCTTCCAGTTTGGCAGCTGTCATGGCAATCCCCTTTATACCGCTGGCCCGGTATCTGAATTGGATGGTCAACAAATTGGGGGAATTGACCTTTTCCGCTCTGCCCCTGGAGTCTGTCTACTACCGGTTCTGGCTGGTATTTCTGTACCTCCTGCTGGGGGCGGCTCTGGTGGTCAAGGGGAAGAAGACCATCCTGTTTCCGGCCTGCGCCGGGGCGGTCACGCTGGTGGTCGCCATGCTATTCACCGCCGTTACCTTCCGGACAGGGATTATGACGGCGTCGGTGCTGGATGTGGGCCAGGGCCAGAGCATCCTGCTCCGTCTGGGGGACTTTGTGACGCTGGTGGACTGCGGCGGCGACGCCTATGACAACGCTGGCGATACGGCCGCCGACTATGTCCAAGCCAAGGGGTATAACAAGATTGATCTGCTGGTGGTCTCCCACTGCCACGCCGACCACGTCAACGGCATTCCCCAGCTGCTGCGGCGGGTGCGGGTAGACCTTCTGATCCTGCCCGAGGGGGAGGAGGACAGCAATCTGCGCCATGAAATTTTGACCCTGGCCCAGGAAAAGGGGACGGAGGTCCGCACCATTCAGGAGGATACTTACTTGGACTTGGGAGGGAATCGGGCGGTTGCGCTGTTCGCCCCTCTGGGTCAGGGGACCAAAACCAACGAGCTGGGGCTTACCGTCCTGGCCAGCGCCGGGGAGCACGATGTCCTCATCACCGGCGATATGGGCGGGGATGTGGAACGCCTGCTGCTGGGCCATACGGAGCTGCCCGACGTGGAGCTGCTGGTGGCGGGCCACCACGGCTCGGAGGATTCCACCACTCCGGAGCTGCTGGCGGCGATTAAACCGGAGCTGGCCGTCGTCTCAGTAGGAGCCCACAATTCCTACGGCCACCCGGCTATGGACACCCTGCTCCGACTGGACGAGGCCGGGGCGGACATCTACCGCACCGACCTCCACGGGACCGTGACGGTGCAGTTCAGAAAACCCATTGGATAAAGGAGGGGCAGCCATGCCGCCCAAAGCCAAGCCGGACACCGCCGGCTACCAAAAACTGAAAAAAGACCTGTCTGCGGGAACTCCGGGGCAGTTATATCTCTTCCACGGAGAGGAGACCTATCTGAGGGACTACTACCTGGGCCGCCTGCGGGAGCTGATCCTCACCGGGGGCATGGGAGAGTTCAACCTCCACGAGATCAAGGCCAAGGACATGTCCCCCCACGCCCTGGAGGAGGCGGTGGACTGCCTGCCCATGATGGCGGAACGCACCCTGGTGCTGGTCACGGACTTCGACCTCTTTAAGGCGGGGGAGAAGGACCGGGAGGGCTATATCCGCATTTTTTCCCAGCTGCCCGACTACTGCTGCGTGGTCTTTCTGTACGACCTCATCGACTATAAGGGAGACGCCCGCACCAAGATGGCCGCATCCCTGAAGCAGAACGGTACCGTGGTCAACTTCGTGCGCCAGGATCAGGGGGATCTGGTGGACTGGGTGCGGCGGCGGTTCCGGGCCTTGGGCAAGGACATCGACTCCCGGCTGGCCCTGGACCTCATTTTCCTGTGCGGCGACCTGATGAACAATCTGGTGGGTGAGATTGAGAAGATCGGGGCCTATTCCAGGCAGAAACACATCACCAAGGCCGACATCGACGCGGTGGCCACTCCCCAGCTGGACGCGGTGGTTTTCCGCATGACCGACGCCATCGGCGAGGGTCACTTCGACCAGGCGGCCTCAGTGCTGGGAGAGCTGTACCAGATGCAGGAGCCCCCCATCAAGATCATGTGGTCCCTGGGCCGCCAGATGCGGCAGCTGTACTCCGCCCGGCTGGTGCTGGAGCAGGGCAAAGGGGCCTCAGCCCTGGCCTCTCTGTGGGGCTTAAAGCCCTACCCGGCGGAGAAGCTGATGAAGAGCGCCAAGCGGTTTTCGTTAAAATGGTGCCGCCGGGCCGTGGTCCGCTGCGGCCAGACCGACCTGGCCATGAAGTCCACCGGGCAGGACGGCCAGGAGCTGCTGACCACCCTGCTGCTGGAGCTGGCACAGCCCACGGCGAGATAAATAAGGAATCATAAATTGGAGTTTGTCTGTCTAAGGCTCCCCCTCTGGGGGAGCTGTCAGTGCAGCTGACTGAGGGGGGCCCAGAAATGCTTAGCCTCAGCGGGCCCCTTCCGGCCCCTGTGGGGCCACCTCCCCCAGAGGGGGAGACTTTGGTTTCTGCTTCTCAAGAAGCGATAAACTCCAATTTACATTTACACACACCAAAAGGAGAACACCCATGCTGCACATCAAGGAGGCCATCGTGGTAGAGGGCCGGTACGACAAAAATACCCTGTCCCAGGTGGTGGATACCCTGATTTTAGAGACCTCCGGCTTCGGGATCTTCAAAAACCCGGAGCAGATGGCGCTGCTGCGCCGTGCGGCGGAGCGGCGGGGACTCATCGTCCTCACCGACTCAGACGGGGCGGGTTTCGTCATCCGAAACCGCATCAAGGGAGCTATCCCCAAGGAGCTGGTCAAGCACGCCTACATCCCCGACGTCTACGGCAAGGAGAAGCGGAAAAAACAGGGGGGTAAGGAAGGCAAGCTTGGGGTGGAGGGCATGCCTCCCCAGGTGCTGGAGCAGGTCCTGCGCCGGGCGGGAGCCACCTTCCTGGAACAGGAGGGCGAGAAAAAGAAGAACGCCCGACCGCTGACCAAGGCGGATCTCTTCACCGCCGGGCTCACCGGTGGGCCGGACAGCGGAGCCCGCCGTCTGGAGCAGCTGAAGAAGCTGTCCCTCCCCGAGCACATGAGTGCCAACGCTCTGCTGGCTGTCCTCAATGGCTGTTACAGCCGGGAGGAGGCGGAAAGCATCCTGGGTATCCAATCCTAGAAAAAGACAAGGCCGCAGTTCCCAAAGAGAAGGGACTGCGGCCTTGCGCTTTATTTCTCGGCTTGAAGCATTTCCACGATCGCATGGTACCAGGGGTTCAGGTCCATCCAGTCGAAACAGGACACCCGGATCACCCGCCGCCCCAGGGTAGCGTAGATCGTATTTCCCTCCTCCGACACGAGGAACCGGTCGGAGCCGGGAACGGCGATTTCCCGACAGTCGGTCCGGCTGCTCAGCTCGAGAAGAGCCAGTTCGGCAAGTGTATCCGATCGCATATCATACCAGTCGATGGATAGCCAAAGACGATTGCCGTCGGCGCCTTTGCCCGTCTGCTCGATGACGTAGTGCCGGGGAGCCAGGGGGAGCCATTGGAATGTGAAATAATTGGCTGCGCCGGAGTGACGAACGACACTGTGGCCGGGAGTTGGATCGATAAACTGTTTGTCGTAGGCGTCCGGGAGATAGCCGGGGCCGGCCATATCGGACAGGAACAGCAGATCCAGATCGTCGGGAATTTGTTCCAGAGGGTACGTTGGGGTGCGGTACTGGAAGAGAAAGGTGAAGCACGCAAAGAAGATAATGAACGAAGCCAGAATGCCGCTGACGGTTTTGAGCGGTTTTTGGATGTGAGACGGTTTATACGCAGCCAGCGGATGTCCGTTTTCCAGCAGCTTTTTCAGCCGCGCCACAGAGCGGAATTCTGAAATGGCTGCACAGAAGCGCAGAATACAGAACAGAAGCAGGAAAAGAGGGAGGGTCGACAGTTCGTGGAGTACACCGTAGGAACCGGACAGACAGCAGGAAAAGAGGAAAAACCAGATGAGAATGGCCAGAATCTGATTGCGGCACAGCTTGACCAGGGGCGGCAGAGTCGTGGCTCTTGACTGCTCGTCGGTGAAAGGCTCCACCGCCTGAGGATCGTCGGAATAGAAGACAAAGAAGATGTTGTTCCAAATAGATACAACAAAGTTCCAGCCGAATTCCTCATACAGTTCCCACATTTCGGCTTTAGGGGTGTCGGGATGGTCGATATAGTTGGAATTCACATCCAGACGGTACCGCCGTCCGGGTTTGGGTTCGCCCACCTCAAACTGTGCGAAGGGACCCCAGAAATATTGGAGCAGCAGTCCCTTGGCGGCCATCTTGCTCAGCCACGCCTCGGCGGCGGAAATATGATACCGGGGGACAGGGACCCAGTTCAATTTTGTTTTCATAGATATCCTCCTTTTGGTCCGTGTGACGTGTTTATTTCTCGGCCCGGAGCATCTCCACGATCTGGCCGTACCAGTCGGAGAGAGCCTGGTTCCCGCGGTAGGACACCTGGATGACCCGACGGCCCAGAGCGGCACAGGCCGCATCTCCGCTGTCGGTGACCAGAAATCGGTCAGTACCGGGTATGACAATCTCGTGATAGGAGGGTTCTCCGGTCAGTTCAGTCAGCGCCTTCCCGGCCTGTCCGGCGTACAGCAGGTCGTACCGATGGATGGACAGACGGACGCGGGTTCCGCCGGACGTTTTCCCCGATTGCTCAATGAAGTGCTGTGTGGGCGCCAGGGGGAACCAGATGCGCTGGTAATAGTTGTTGTGGGTCCAGGCGTCTTGACTGCAATCGACCAGATCGGTTGGCCGCGAGGGATACCGCTCGTAGCCGTCCGGGACATAGCCGGGGCCCTCTATGTCGGACAGGAGCAGCAGCTCCATCTCCCGGGTAGCCTGGTCCAGAGGCATGAGGGGACGATCCAGATTGAGAAAATCTATGGGGAGCAACACGATGACGAAAAGAAGAAGAGCGGCCCAAAGCCCCCAATTGACTGTCTGTACAGCCATCTGGGTCTTGGGCGGCGCGAAACTGCCCAGGGACAACCCCTGCTCCAGCCAGCGCTTCATCCGGCGGATGCTGAAAAGGTTCTGAAGACGGGAGATAAAGGAGAGAAAAACGAAAAACAGCAGGAAGGGATAAATCCAGGAACGGGTGAAAGAGAGAACGGGCAGATAGAAGAAGTAAACATAGGTCATCAACACATAGACCATCAGCATCCAGGCAGAATGCGCCGCTTCCTTGCGGCAGATCCGGACGACCTGGGGCAGGGAGTCCGCCCGGGACTGCTCGTCGGTGTAGGGCTCCACGGCCAGCGGATCGTCGGAGTAAAAGACGAAGAAGGACTGACCCCAGATGTGCCAGACATACCGCCAGCCCGCCTGCTCATACAACTCCCGCATCGGCTCGGGCGGGCGTTTGAAATAGTCGGGGTCCACCGCCAGCCGGTACCGCCGTTGGGGCTTGGGCTCGCTTACCTCAAATTTGGCGAAGGAACCCGAAAAGGACTGGAACAGCAGCCCTTGGGCGGCCATCTTGCTCAGCCACGCCTCGGTGGCGGAGATGTGATACTGAGGGACGGGGATCCATTTCCATTTTGTTTTCATAGCAGCCTCCATTTCCGGATGATGCAGTCGAAATTCGGACAATTTTGCCGTGTTCAGGGCGCTACCATGGCGGCCAGCAGGTCCAGGTGGTCGGCCAGGTCCTCTTTTCCGGCGTAGCGGAACACGGCCACTCGTCCGCCCTTGGCCAGCGCCGCCATCTGCCAGGGGCCGTCCACCTCGTTTGCCAGAATGACAAAGTCTGTGCCGGGGTGGTCCACCTCCTCATAGGTCCAGCGAAGGTTGACCAGCCGGTAGACGTCCATCTGGGACCGGGCCACCGGCCGGGCCAGGAGGGGGAGGGTGTGGACATAGGTCATGTCCAGATTGGGGGAGTAGGTGTACTCGCCGCCCCGGGGGTCGGGGGAGAAGGAGCCGGGCCGTCTGCCCGGCTGAAGGGCGTCCAGATTCTGACTGACCTCGTACCACGCCGGGGCCAGCAGAGTGAATTGCCGCTTGGCGACGTTCTCGCTGCTGAGACCGGAATTTTTCCGGATTATGGTTTCATAGGGGCCCAGGGGGACCGACTCCATATCCCGCAGGGAGACATATGGGGCGGTGAATTCCTCCACAGGGACGGTCCGCTCCAACATGCGTCCGCCAACGAGTACAAGCAGCAGGACGGGAACCAAAAGAACGGAAACCATGTGTTCCCGGACAATCCGCTTGCTTGGACCGGGGGAGGGGGGCGGCGGCAGGCCCTCCTTCAGGTTTTCGTGGGTGGCCAGCAGGGTGCGGTAGTCCCGCAGCTGGATGGGCGTCTGATAGCAGAACAGGGCGATAAAGAGCAGGAGAAAGGGATTAAACAGGTACAGCAGCACCAGGGGCAGCCGAGTGAAGCGGTCTGGCTGGACGTCAAACCGGCTGGCGGGCAGAAATAGCAGCACCAGCAGGGGCAGGAAAATGGCAATCGGGGGCAGAAACTGGGACCGCTTGGCCCGTCGAATCTGCTCGGCCAGCCGGTCCAGGGACAGTCCACGGCTCTCCCAGTCGGTGTACAGCTCTGGGGCCGCCGGGTCGGTGGTGTAGAACAGAAAGTAGGCCTGGCCGATGGGAAAGGCGTATTTCCAGCCCGCCGCCTCATACAGCTCCAGCTTCTCCTGGGTGGGCTCGGTGCCCTCCCCCATGCGGTTGGCGAAAGGGTCCAGGCGGAACCGGGTGCCTGGGACCCCTGTGGGAGTAAAGGTGGCCCACTCGGACAGACCGACGGGGAACAGCCCCAGGTTGGCCTGCTCCTCCAGCCAATGCTCCAGACCGGGGATGTCATAGAGCGAAACGGGGATGAATTTTCGTTTTGTCTTCATAGACAGCTCCTTTCCGTTCGCGGGATCAGACCAGCTGCTGACACATCTCTGCCAGACATTCCTCCGGGTCCGGGATGCCCCGGCAGACCAGCTGGAACACCTGTTCACCTTTTCGTCCCAGATAGATCCGGGTGACGGGATCGTCGTCGATTTGGCTTTCCTCCATCCACAACTCGTCCAGACCGCCGGGGGCGATCGGGTGGAAAGGGGTCAGGGCGGTGAGCTGGGATGTGTTGACAAACTCGTCCCGCCGTTTCTGCCAGTCCCGCCAGGCCTTCTCCTGATCCTTCACCAGACAGGACAGCAGGATCTGGGCGGCACGTTCAGAGCGGGCGCGGTAATACCGGCCGGACAGCCACAGGTCCCGGACGCCCTGGGAATCGGCTTCGCCGCCCTGGTTCCAGGAATACTGCTCCGGACACAGAAGGGAGGAGCGGAAGGTGTCGGGGTGGAGCATCTTGTCCTCCGAAGACTCTGGAGTGAATGCAGCCCCGTCCATCACCTGCTCCAGGGTGACGTGGGGGAAGGTCCAATCCTCGGGGCCGGACAGCTCTCGGGTGAGGGTAGGGGTGAGCATGCTGTAAACCACCATCACGGCGGCCATCAGGGCGATCAGTCCCCAGTCCAGCAGACCGGGCGGGAATTTCCGGGGCCAGCGGCGGCCGCGGTCCAGGGGAATCCCGTCCAAAAGCTGCCGGCGCAGCTTGACCAGGGCCCACCGCTGCCGGGCCAGGGGGATGAACCGGAGAACCAGATAGGGGACGATCAGTACCAGCCACAGCAGGGCATTCTCCGTTTTCAGAATGACAAAGCGGGGAATGGCCCAGGGCGTGGTGAACAGGGTGACCAGCTCATGCCGGAACAGGACGGCCAGTACGACCAGCGTCCAGAACAGCATCCACCGGCCCCGGCGGAGCAGAAGGGTGAGGGTGCTGCCCTGAGTCACCGGGTCGGTGTGGAGGGCGGGCGCCTGGGGATCGTCGGAGCGGTAGACGTAGTACATAAACGAGGTCATGGTCAGATCCAGCGTGGTCACATAGTCCCAGCCCATCTGGGCGTAGTTCTCGTTGCGCTCCCCGTCGATGCCGTAGGGCCCGGCCACATCCAGGGCGTACCGGACCCCGGCTTTTGGGACATCCCGACGAAATCTGGCCGTTTCCCAGCCGATTTTCTCCAAAAACAGCCCTTGAGCGGCCATGGCGGACAGCCACTCCTCCAGTCCCGCCATATCGAAGGGCTCCACCGGGAGATACTTTTTTACCAGCTTTTTCTTACGTTCCATGGTCAATCCTCCTTTACAGACCCGCCAGCGTCTCGAGCAGGCGGTCTAGATGGTCGGTCAGGTCCTTGTCGCCCCGGTACTCCGCCAGCAGGACGGTATTTCCGTCCCGGAGGAGCAGGGACATCCCTTCCTCGCCCCGGGCGAAGAAGATCTGATCCACACCCGAGACCGGGGGGAGGGGCTGGAATCCATCGTGGCTATAGGAGAAGTCCCGGACCCTGCCCCACTCGTCCACCTGCTGTTTGGCCAGGGCGGTGAAAAGATAGCGTTTGGCCCGGACCTCCAGACGGGGGACGTCGTTTATTTCAATGCCGCCGTCAAACTGGGAGAAGGAGCCGTACTGCTGAAAATACCAGGACTCCGGCTTCAGAGGCGTGTTTCCGTGGGAGATGTAGTCCATGTTGTACATGCGATCGCCGGAGAGGGAAAAGTCCGCTCCCTCAATGTCGGTGAGGGTGATGAAGGAGGACCCCTCCAGGTCATAAGGCGTGTAGTCCATACCGGAGAAGTAGGCGGCCAGCTGGGCCCCCACGGGCAGCAGGAACAGAACGCCAGCGGCCAGCAGCCAGCCGGTGCGGGAGGGCTTGTGCCGATCAGGATGCCGCCGCAGCCAGACCAGGGAAAACATCCCCATCAAATAGGACAGATCCAGCAGAAACAGTCCGATGACAGACAGGGTCATAGGGACCAGATTATACCGCTCGATGGTCTCCAAAGGAAACCAGCGCAGCCAATTCCCATTATCGCTGTACCAGCCCTTCCAGAAGAAGGCCAGAAGGAAAACATTGAACACCAGCAGTCCCATGCCTGCAACCAGTTTTTGGCGGAAAAACCGCTTCAGGGCGTAGTCCAGTATCTCCGGATCGGTGTGGGCCCGGGCCTGGAGGTCCCAGGTGGAAAAGACGAAAAAGCTGCCCCGGAATATGCCCAGATACTTCCAGCCCGCTTCTTCATACAGGGCGTTCAGCTCGGAATTGTCCTCCACCGGACCCTGAATGGGCTCCAGATGGATCTGGACCTGCTCCGGTTCGCTCCGCTCGAACAGGGTGATGGGACCCGCGGTCATAGAGAAGCACAGCCCCTTGGCGGCCATGTCCTCCAGCCAGCCCTCCAGGGCTTCGATGTCATAACCGTTCACCGGGGTCACCTTATAAACAAGTTTGCTCATTGCGCCTCCTCCTCGCCGTCGTGGACGCAGGCGCGCAGCCGGTCCAGCTCCTCCTGATAGGCGGCTCGGCCCTTGGGGGTCAGGCGGTAGGTCCGCTTCCGGCCCTCCACCTCAGTCTCCTGAATGAAGCCCTCGTCCTGAAATTTGGCCAGCAGGGTGTACAGAGTGCCCGGGCCAAGCCGCACCCGGCCCTGAGTCTTTCGGTCTACAAATTCGGTGATATCGATGCCACACATGTCCCGCTTCAAAAAGGACATGAGGACGTAAAACATAGGTTCGGTCAGGGCTCCGCGGTCTTTTGCGCCCATGGTGCATCCTCCTTCCTCAGCGTATATCGAATCTTAATATCGTCTAACGATATTATATTGCGAGATCAGGAAACTGTCAATGAGAATCTGGGGTGAGCAACATTCGACACAACCAAATCTGACGGCTTTTTCCCAGTCGGACTCCTATAATAGACTGCGCTGGACAAGGCAGGGAGGGGAGAGGACGATGACGGTCATTTATGTAGACACGCTGTTCTTGCTCAACGCCGTCATTGACTACCTGCTGCTGCTGGCCGCCGCCCGGCTGGCGGGGGAGCCGTTAAGGCGGCTGCGGTTCGGGGCGGGGGCGGTATTGGGCGGACTGTACGCCGTGGCGATTTTTCTGCCCGGTCTGTCTTTCTTGAGTCATCCCCTGTGCCGGGTCGCCTCGGCGGCCGTGATGCTGGTGACCGCCTACGGGGGCAGCCGCCGCCTGCTGCGCCAGGGGCTGCTGTTCCTGGCCCTGACCTGTGCCTTCGGGGGCGGGGTGGTGGCCATTGGCCTCATGGGAGGACAGGGACTGGCATTGGGCAGCAGCGGAGTGTTTTATTCCCCGCTGGATCTGAAGATGGTCCTCCTGTCTGCGGCGGTGTGTTATGGGGTGCTTTCCCTTGTGTTTCAAAGGGCTGGCAGGCATACTGCCTTGTCAGGGGAGCTGGTCCCCGCCACGCTGATGCTGGGGGACCGGACGGCGGAGCTCACTGCCCTGGTGGACACGGGCAATACCCTCACGGACCCCACCTCCGGCCGCCCGGTGATGGTAGCCGAGGGAGACAGTTTGGCTTCGCTTTTTCCAAACGAAAAACGACCCAGGCCGGAGGACCTCCTTGACCCGGCGGGAGGGATGGCGCGACTGGGGACGGGGGAGTGGCGGTCCCGGTTCCGCCTGCTGCCTTACCGGGCGGTGGGGGTGGACCGGGGGCTGCTGCTGGCTCTCCGCGTGGACCGGGTGGTGCTGGATGGACAGAACAAGGGGCCTCTGCTGGTGGCTCTGTCGCCCACGTCTGTGTCGGATGGCGGGGGGTACCGGGCCTTGGTTGGTTCCATAGATTGAAAGGACTGATATTGTGAAGCATATTTACCTTACACTAAGAAACCGGGCGGCGGCCCTGCTGACCCGGCTGGGCCTGTGGCTGCCAGGCAAGGTGATGTACATCGGGGGCAGCGATACCCTGCCCGCGCCTCTGAGCCGGGAGGAGGAGGGAGCCCTCATCGCCCGGCTGGAGCAGGGGGACACCCAGGCCAGGAATCTGCTTATCGAACACAACCTCCGTCTGGTGGCCTACATCGCCCGGCGATTTGAGAATACAGGCATCAACATTGAGGACCTGATCTCCATCGGCACCATTGGCCTCATTAAGGCAGTGGGCACCTACCAGCCGGCCAAGAGCATCAAATTGGCAACCTACGCCAGTCGGTGCATCGAAAATGAGATATTGATGCATCTGCGAAAGACCTCCAATCAGAAGACGGAGCTGTCCTTTGACGAGCCGCTGAACACGGATTGGGACGGCAACGAGCTGCTGCTGTCCGACATTCTGGGCACGGACGGCGACCTGGTCATGCGGCCCATCGAGGCCGACGTGGACCGCCAGCTCCTGCGCCAGGCTATGGACCGGCTGGAGCCAAGGGAGCGGCAGATCATCAAAATGCGCTTCGGTCTGGGCGGCCGCCGGGAGTGCACCCAGAAGGAGGTGGCAGACCGCATGGGCATCTCTCAGTCGTATATCTCCCGGCTGGAGAAGCGGATTATCGCCCGGCTGAAGAAGGAAATGGCGAGAATGATGTGAGAGCCCAAGTTTTATCGTAAGCATCAAATCGTTCAAAATGCTGGTCAAGGAGGGAGGAGTGTGGTAAAATGTACCGGCCCCTTGGCGGAGGCGGAGCAAGGGAGGCTCCGGTGAGCGGCTGGAGATGTGCAAGCGCCTTGAGTGGACGAAGATTTTGCCTTTTCCAGTGGGGAAAGAAACAATCGAGAAAAGAGAGGGATTACAAATGCTGGAAGTGTTTGAAACGTTAATTGGCCAGATCAGCAACGTTATGTACAGCTATCTTCTGATTATCCTCCTGCTGGCCGTGGGACTGTACTTCACGTTCCGCAGTAAGTTCGTCCAGCTCCGTATGCTGGGCGAGTCCATCCGCGTGGTGAGTGAGAAGTCCGACGATGACAACGCGGTTTCCGCCTTCGAAGCTCTGATGGTGTCCACAGCCAGCCGCGTGGGTACCGGCAACATTGTGGGTGTGGCCAACGCCATCGCCATCGGCGGCTACGGCTCTGTGTTCTGGATGTGGATTATTGCTCTGGTGGGCGGAGCTTCCGCCTTCGTTGAGAGTACCCTGGCCCAGATTTATAAGAAGAAAGACCCAAACGGTGGCAGCTACGGCGGCCCTGCATACTACATCCAAGCGGCGCTGAACAGCCATGTCCTGGGCGTGGTTTTTGCCGCGGCTTTGATTGCTACCTATGCCGGCGGCTTCAACATGCTGGCCTCCTTCAACCTGATCGATTCTATGTCCGGTTACAGCTTCTACAATGAGTCCGTTCCCATAATCGGCGGCGCTATTCTGGCCATCCTGGTTGCCGTCTGCATTTTCGGCGGCGGCAAGCGCATCGTCAAGGTCACTGGTGTTCTGGTTCCGGTCATGGGTGTTCTGTACATTCTGATGGCTCTGGTGGTCATGGTCATGAACATCGACATGCTGCCCGGCGTTCTGGCCAAGATTTTTACCGCCGCGTTCGATTTTAAGGCCATCTTCGGCGGCTTTGCCGGTTCAGCTATGATGCAGGGCATCAAGCGCGGTCTGTATTCCAACGAGGCCGGTGTGGGTTCCGCCCCCAACGCCGCCGCGGCTGCCAACGTGTCCCATCCGGTCAAACAGGGACTGGTCCAGATGCTGTCCGTTTTCATTGACACCATCCTAATCTGTACCGCCACCGCGATGATGGCTCTGTGTACCGGCATCGAGCCCTCTGAGGCGTTGAAAGGAGCTCCGTTTGTACAGGAGGCTCTGGCTCGCACCTTCGGCGTTGTGGGTCCCTACTTTATTACGTTCGCTCTGCTGCTCTTTGCGTTCACCACCTTGCTGGGCAACCTGTTCTACTGCGAGGGCTGCCTGAACTATATTGCAGGCCACACCTTGGGCAAAACTCCTATGAACATCTTCCGCGCTGCCGCATGTCTCGTTGTCTTTGTAGGTGCCCAGCTGAGCTTCGGTCTGGTTTGGGATATTGGCGACGTGCTGATGGGCGTCATGGCGCTGATCAACCTGCCCGTCATCGTGATCCTGGGCAACACCGCCCTGAAAGCACTGGACGACTATATCGCCCAGAAAAAGGCGGGCAAGAATCCTGTGTTCAAGGCCGCTTCCATTGGATTGAAAGAAAAAACAGACTTCTGGAACTAGACCAGGACCGCATCGAAAAAGGAGACAGCCAGTTATGGCTGTCTCCTTTTCTGATTGTCACAGCGCCTGCCGGAACAGACCGTGCTTGGTGCAGTACCAGTAGAGCATTCCCTGTCCCTTTTTGGGAAAGCGGGCTTGGAAATCCCACTCGGGCCACCGTTTGACCACGGTGGCCTGATCCCCGCTGACCAGAGCGGCGAAGGACAGATAGTGCTCCTTTTCCATGGGGTGAGAGGCGGTAAGAAACCACTCGTTGTCCAAAACCTCCTGAACCAGCCGGTGGTCCTCGTCGGGCGTTTTGGGGGTCAGGGGCTCCAGGGTTCTGCCGCAGCAGGACAGGGTAGCCGCACCTGTGGCGGTCAGCAGATTTCCACACTGGGGGCAGACGTAAAACGTTAACTTTCGCATACTTCCTCCATCCGGATCCCGCTCGTCCAGGCTTCCGGCCAGCAGCCGCTCCACCGGGACGCCCAGGGCTTGGGACAGACTGGGCAGGAGAGATACGTCCGGGCAGCCCAGCCCACGCTCCCACTTGGACACGGCCTGGTCGGTAACACCCAGTGCCTGAGCCAGCATTTTCTGGGTGGTGCCCCGCTCGGTCCGCAGGGCGCGGATGAGCGATCCGATTTTATTTTGATTCATACTTGATCCCTCCTGACTGCATTATGCCAAAATGTTTGGGAAATTGCAACCAACGTTCCGTTGAGTCCTGCTCCCGGACGGAATTCTCCAGCCGGGGGCGCGCTTTACATTTAACTTGACTTTGTCAAGCACATGTACTATGCTTGACTAGGTCAAGTAATTTGAGGGAGCGGTGTATCTATGGAGCAGACATTATCATACTATTCCACGGCGTTTTACCGGGACTTTTCCACCTATACCGCTGAGAAGTTACAGGAATTGGGCCTGAATTACGGGGCGCTTTTTTTTGTAATCTACGTTGGAAAGCACCCGGGCTGTACGCCGTCGGAGCTGACAAAGGCCCTGGGGCTCGATTGGGGCCATTCTCAGCGGAGCATCGAAAAATTGGTGCGGGGCGGCTTTTTGACGAAAGAGAGGTCCGATGGGAACAGGCGGACTTATCAGCTGGCGCTTACGGAATTGGGCGGACGAGCCTTTCAAGTGAGCCATCAGGTGTTTTCCGACTGGGATCGGGAAAAGCTGGGCGTGCTCAACGGGGACGAGCGGACCCAACTGCTGCGTCTTCTGAAAAAAGTTGCAGGACAAGCGAGGGAATCCTGATGTATGAGACAATTGGAAGCCTGGTCAACTATGGCGGGCTGCGGCTGAAAAACAGGATCATTTTCGCACCCACCACGCTTGGTCTGCCGGAGGATGCTTATTTGAAAAAGATACGGCGGATCGCGGCGGGCGGCTGTGCCATGATCATAATTGGAGATGTACCGGTAGGCAAGGGGGGCTTTGGGCATTCCCTGTTCACGAAAAAAGGATTTGCCTATTATCAGCGCCTGGCGGAGCTCGTGCACAAGGAAGACTGCCGCATCTGCGCCCAGCTGCATCAGTCGGATTCCAATGTGGCGGCCATGCTCAAATACGTACCCGGTGTGCTGACAAAGAAGATCAGTATGGAAGAGCTGCGGCCTCTGCTGAATCAGGAGGTCGGTCTTTGTATCTCCAATCTGCCCGCGGAGAAGGTGCGGAAGATCACATCGGCCTTCGGAGAGGCCGCAGTTCTGGCAGAAAAGGCGGGCTTTGACATGGTCCAGGTCCATGGAGACCGGATGTGCGGCAGCTTCAGCTCTACGATGTTCAATCACCGTACCGATGAATATGGCGGCAGCCCGGAAAACCGAGCCCGATTCGCGGTGGAAGCGGTCACGGCGATTCGCCGCAAACTTCCGGACATCCCCATCGACTATAAGCTGGCCGTGCGGCAGGAGGACCCCCATTACGGCAATGCCGGCGTGCTTGCGGAGGAGCTGGGCACATTCGTGCCGCTGCTGGAGCAGGCGGGCGTGACCAGCTTCCACGTGACGCTGGCCAATCATTCCAAGCTGGATGATACGATTCCATCCGCAAAGCATCCTCAGTTTGGTGCGGAAGGCTGTTTCCTGCCCTTCTGCGACGCAGTGCGGCAGTATACCAAGCGCCCAATCTGCGGGGTCGGGGGGCTGACCTCCCCAGAATTTGTGGAACAGCAGCTGGCGTCCGGGCGCATCGACTGCGCGGCCATGAGCCGCCAGCTGATTGCAGACCCGGATTGGGTCGGCAAGGCGATGAGCGGTCAGGCGGAAGAGATTCGCCGCTGCGTCCGCTGCAACAAAAGGTGCCTGGGCGGCCTGATGGAGCACCAGGGCGTCCACTGTATTTATGAAGGAGGAAATAAAACATGACGTACTCGATCGTTTACAGCAGCAGAACGGGAAATACAAAATTATTGGCGGATACTCTGCGCATGGCTCTGCCTCAGGGGGACTGCGTCTATTTTGGAGAGCCAAACGCGGCCGCGCTGGCGGCAGACCGCCTGTATGTGGGATTTTGGACGGACAAAGGAACCTGTGACGCCTCGACCGGAGCTTTTTTGGAGTCTGTAAGAAACAAAGAGGTGTTTTTGTTCGGAACCGCGGGCTTTGGCGGGGCGCCCGCGTACTTTGAAACGATTTTGGGCGGCGTCCGTCAGCACCTGGAGAGCAGCGCCGCAGTAGTCGGCACCTATATGTGCCAGGGGAAGATGCCCGCAGCGGTGCGCCAGCGGTATGAAAAAATGCTGGAAGCGCCCGCTCATGCGCCAAACGCAGAGAGCATGATCGAAAACTTTGACCGGGCGCTGTCCCATCCGGACGATGCCGACTTGGCGGGGCTGCGGGAGGCGGTAGAAAAACTTGGCTGAATGCCAAGCTCCTTCATGCAGGCGGCGCTGTCGTTTTCCAAATCGGACCCTTCGCCCGTCAATCGGCTGAACGCCGGGAAAAGAGTTTGACAGCCGTGGGGGATATGGGTTAAACTGTAAAAGGAAAATTGCTGCTGCTTGATTGTTAGGGAGCCGTGCCTATGAAACGAAACGCAAAAGTATCCACGGCGGTCATCCGCCGTTTACCCCGCTATTACCGCCAGCTGTCCGAATTGCAGGAGAGCGGAGTAGTCCGCATCTCCTCCAGCGCTCTGGGCAAATCCATGGGGCTCACCGCATCCCAGATTCGCCAGGACCTGTTCTGCTTCGGAGGCTTCGGTCAGCAGGGGTACGGATATAAGGTGGACAGCCTGAAAGAAGAGATTGGTGAAATCCTGGGGATCAGCCGGGGCCATACCCTGGTAGTGCTGGGCACCGGCAACCTGGGCCGGGCCATTATCGAGAACTTTAAATTTTCCAGCAACGGCTTTCAGCTGCTGGCCGCCTTCGATGTCAATGACAAGGTGGTGGGCACCAAAATCGCCGGGGTGCCGGTCTTCCACGTCAATTCTCTGGAGGCCTTTTTAGAGGCTAATCCGGTGGATGTGGGGATGCTCACCGTACCTATCTCAGCCGCCCAGGAGATGGGGGACCGGTTGGTGGAGGCCGGGGTCAAGGGCATCTGGAATTTTACCAATTATGAGATTTCTTTCAGCCGGGAAGACGTGGTGGTGGAGTCTGTCCACTTCTCCGACAGCTTGCTGGCTCTGAGTTACATGATCTCTCAGCGTGAGGACCAGGGAGCGTCCGGAGAGGAGAAGCTATGAAAAAATCTGCTGCCCGGCTGCTGTGTGCCGTCGGAGCTCTGCTGCTGATGGCCTGCGGGGCCTACGCTCTGTCCACCGGGGACAGTCTGATCACCTTGAGCTATCTGAAAGAACGGTTTATTCCCACCGCCCTCCAACAGGGAGAAGCGGCCGCCGATCAAAAGCTGAGTGGGACCTATGACCAGGCGAAAGCAACTCTGGACGGCCTCCAGGCGGGTTACCTTGGCAAGCCTGCGGAAGGGGAGGGGAGCGGCGCTTACAGCGGCACCCTCCAGGCCCGGGACTGGTCTGACGGCGATGTGGTGGAGCTGACCACCGGCTCTGGTGTCCTCATGCTGAACGGGGCCGTGTCCGTCTCCCACGGCGGGGCGGTCATCGACGTCACCGACGGCAGCGAGGTGCCCTCCGGTGGTCGTTTGGTCTCCAACCACCGCTATCTGGTGGGAGAGGATACCAAGGCAAAATTCATGGTCCTGTCCGGGGCTGCCCAGATGGGGGTCCAGGGGAGCTACGTTCTGACCGAGGGGACGGGAAAAACCACTCCGTTCTATGATGTGTGTCAGCCCGACTGGTACTATGCCCCCGTGGCCTATGTCTACCAGAACGAATTATTCTCCGGTATGGACGCCCACCATTTCGGCCCCTACGCGGCCATGGACCGGGCCATGCTGATGACGGTGCTGTATAAGATGGCCGGCGCGCCCAAGGAGGAGATGGATGCCGCCGACGTCTGCTTTGACGACGTGGCCGACTCCGCCTGGTACGCCCCCTATGTGCGTTGGGGAGCCGCCCAGGGGATCACCGCCGGTACCGGGCCCAGCACCTTCAGCCCGGGTCAGCAGGTCACCCGCCAGCAGGTGGTGGTGCTGCTGTACAGCTTTGCCGTTAATTACCTGGGCCTGACCCTGGAAGACCGGGCCGACCTGTCCGGCTATCAGGACCTGTCCCAGGCCAGCGACTGGGCCAGGGACGCCCTGTCCTGGGCGGTGGCTGACGGCGTGGTCAGCAGTTCTTCGGCTGATATTCTGACGCTGAGCCCGCAGAAACCTGCAAATCGGGCCGAGGTGGCCGCCATGCTGCGGGCCTTCGCAGAAAAAATTCTCTGAGCGGCTGAACCCATTTCGTCCCCCGACATATGATGAGATTGAGAGCGGCAAACAAAAGCCCTCTTAAAACTTTCATAAATAGGAGGTACTCATAATGGGGTGCTGCAATAACAATTGGGGCGGCGGGGGCTGCCTGTGGATCATCATTCTGATCATCATTCTGTTCTGCTGCTGCGGGAACAATGGATTCAACAACGGCTGTGGCTGCAACAATGGCTGCGGCTGCAACAACGGCTGCTGCTGATCGAAGCTCGGAACGCAAATAAACATGGGCGCGGGCATGGACGACAGGTCCATGCCCGCGCTTTTTTGTGGGAAAAAGCCGGTCTGCTGCCAAAGAAAGGAGAGAGGGGAATAGGAGATTTTAACAAAAGAATCTTGCAATTCTGCATAGATAGGTGTATGATATTCGTCGTAAGCAAAGCCGACGGCTCCAAAGAAAAGAGGAGAAATGGAGCCGGCGGGTTTTGTTGTGCGTCCGCTGAACGCGGGCGAAACTGGGCGTATATCGTTCGGGGAGGGCAAAATATTTGGCGGCTTCGTCTCCCGCGGGAGGCGAGAACCGGCCGATTTGAACGGATAGCGTCCATTGTTCCAGCGAAGCAGTATTAGGGAGGTCGAAATCTGAATGAGTAAATTTCTCAAACGTTCCGCACAAGGTGCGGGAGTCCCTCACGAAAAGCGGACTTCCAACCTTGAGACGGTAGTGATGCCGCTGCCGTCTAAGATCGTCCTGTCCATGGCCCAGCACATTGGTGCTCCGGCAGCCCCCGCCGTGGCCAAAGGCGATCAGGTGTATGTGGGCACCGTGGTAGGCAAGGCCGGAGGCTTTGTCTCCTCTGACATCCACTCCGGCGTGTCCGGCATCGTGGACAGCATCACCACTATTACCGCCCCCAACGGCGCGGTGCAGACCGCCGTGGTCATCATTCCCGACGGTGAGCAGAAGGTGGACCCCGCCATTGCTCCCCCTGAGGTCACCGACCTGAAGTCCTTCCAGGACGCGGTCCGTGCCAGCGGTCTGGTGGGCCTGGGCGGCGCCGGCTTCCCCACTGCGGTGAAGCTTGCCCCCAAGAACCTGGACGAAATTGACACTCTGGTCATCAACGGCGCCGAGTGTGAGCCTTTCATTACGTCCGACAACCGCTGCCTCATCGAGGATACCCACTTCATCCTCAGCGGCATCAAGGCGGTCATGAAGCATCTGAACATCGCCAAGTGCGTCATCGGCATCGAGGGCAACAAGCCTCAGGCCATCGCCAAGATGAAGGACGCCATCGACATCCCCGGCGTCGAGGTGAAGACCCTGCCCTGCCGTTACCCCCAGGGCGCTGAGAAGGTCCTGATCGAGAACTGCACCGGCCGTGAAGTTCCCTTCCCCGGCCTGCCCTCCGACGTGGGCGTCATCGTGATGAACGTGACCTCCGTGGCCTTCGTGGGCAAGTACCTGGAGACCGGCATGCCTCTGGTCACCAAGCGCCTGACCGTGGACGGCGACATCGTCAAGGACCCCAAGAACGTGGAAGTGATCATCGGCACCCCCATCCAGGAGCTGCTGGACTTCTGCGGCGGTCTGACCGACGAGCCCGGCAAGGTCCTGTACGGCGGCCCCATGATGGGCAACTGTGTGGCCGATCTGTCCCAGCCCATCCTGAAGAATAACAACGCTGTCCTGGCCTTCTCCAAGAAGTGGGCTCACATCCCCAAGGAGACCAACTGCATCCACTGCGGCCGCTGCACCAACGCCTGCCCTCTGGGCCTGTCTGCCAAGGAGATCGTCCAGGCCTATCACGACGGCAACGTGGAGCTGCTCAAGGAGCTGAACGCCGACCTGTGCATGAGCTGCGGCACCTGCTCCTTCGTCTGCCCGGCCAAGCGGCCTCTGGCCCCCTCCATTGCCCTGGCTAAGATCATGATGAAGAATGGAGGTAAGAAGTAATGGCCAATAAGCTGATCGTCACTGCCGCGCCCCATATCACCAGCGCGGACAGCACTCAGAAGATCATGCAGCGCGTCTGCCTGGCTCTGGTGCCCACCCTGATCGCTTCTATTATCATTTTCGGCATCAACGCCCTGATCCTCACCGTTGTCACCGTGGCGGCCTGTGTGCTCTTTGAGTACGGCTACTGCAAGATGGTGGGCCGCGAGGTCCCCATCGGTGACTTCTCCGCCGTCGTCACCGGCATGCTGCTGGCCTTCAACCTGCCCGCCACCCTGCCCTGGTGGATGGCTGTCGTCGGCGCTTTCATCGCCATCGTCATCGTCAAGCAGCTCTTCGGCGGCATGGGCTACAACTTCGCCAACCCCGCCATTGTGGCTCGTATCGCTCTGGCTGTCGGCTTTGCCAGCCGCATGGCCAACTACCCCAAGCCCGTCAACGGCATCGACGCTCTGGCTTCCGCCACTCCTCTGGCTGTGGCCGACCAGGTCGGTTCCGCCGGCTACCTGACCCTGCTGCTGGGCAACCACGGCGGCGTCCTGGGTGAGACCTGTGCCATCACCATCCTGATCGGCGGCCTCTACCTGATCGCTACCAAGGTCATCAGCCCCATGATCCCCGTTACTTATCTGGCCACTGTCGCCGTGCTGAGCGTCTGCTTCGGCATGGACCCCATCTATCAGCTGCTGTCCGGCGGCCTGATGCTGGGCGCCTTCTTCATGGCCACCGACTATGTCACCTCTCCCACCACCGAGAAGGGTAAGCTGATCTTCGGTATTGGCCTGGGTCTGATCACCATGATGATCCGCCACTTCGGCACCATGAACGAGGGCGTGTCCTTCGCCATCCTGCTGATGAACCTGCTGGTGCCCTATATCGATGTTCTGACCCGTCAGGACAAGCTGGGCATTGCCAAGGCCAAAAAGGGAGGTGCCGCGAAATGAGCAACTGGAACAAGGTTTTTAAGCCTATCGTGGTGCTGTGCGTCATGTGTATCGTGGTAACCGGCGCTCTGGCCGCCACCAACCAGGCCACCGCGCCCGTTATCGAGGAGGCCACCCGCGTGGCTCAGGAGAACGCCCGTAAGGAGCTGCTCCCCGACGCCGAGGGCTTCACCAAGGTGGACGTCCAGGCTGAGAACGTCTCCGACGTCTATGTGGCGGACAACGGCGTGGGCGCCGTCATCACCTGCACCGGTAAGGGCTACGGCGGCACCATCA
>Ga0129309_1000498_pt1 | contig 29331 bp, 25 predicted proteins | sample L1105metagenome_FD_94439 | JGI IMG/M metagenome (GOLD analysis project Ga0129309, IMG submission 94439) | Ring-tailed lemur group fecal microbial communities from Wisconsin, USA - L1105 metagenome | ecosystem: Host-associated > Mammals > Digestive system > Large intestine > Fecal | place: USA...
ATCATTATCAATACTAATAATTTCTTCTTTATTTTCCAACCCCTCCTACTTGTCCTATTATTTAAAACATTATATAATAAATGTATATAAATCAACCTACTTTAAAGTAGGATTTTTTGGTATAATATTTGCATATCTCTATAAGTGGATGATTATTACTATTTTTATAAAATTAAAAATAGAAAGAAATTTTTTGGTATAAACCTATAAAATGGTAAAAAATTCTTTTTATTCAACTAATCCAGTTTTAAATGCAAAAATAGCTACTTGAGTCCTGTCTCTTAAATCTAGTTTTGATAGTATGAAACTAATATTGTTTTTTATAGTACCTTCTGAAAGAAATAGCTTTTCACTTATTTCTTTATTTGTAAGTCCTTTAGCTATCTCCTTTATCAATTCAATTTCTCTTTCAGTAAGATTGTATTTTTCTATCTCCTTAGTATAGTCTTTTTCATTAGCTACATGGGATATCATCTTGCTTGCCACCTGTGGATGAACTACTACACTGCCCTTAATTGCTGCCTTTATTCCCTCATATATTAAATCATAGGAACTATCCTTCAAAAGATATCCTGTTGCTCCATATTTCAAAGCCTCATGAATATATTCTGTGTCATTGAAAGTGGTCAATATTAGAATTTTTATATCTTCAAACTCTTCTTTAATGATTTTAGTTCCTAGTACCCCATCACATTTAGGCATTCTAATATCCATAAGTATTACATCAACATTTGTCTTCTTGCAAAATTCCAAAGCTTCTCTGCCATCCTCACACAATCCTACAACTTCAATATCTTCATAAGTAGACAATATTATTTTCAAGCCATCACGTATTAACTTTTCATCATCAACAATTAAAACTTTTGTCTTCTCCATAGCTCCTCCTAGGAAACTAAACTTTTATCTAATTTCACAACTACTCTCATTAAAAATCCTTTGCCCTTTTTGGTATCATAATCTACTTGTCCACCTAGTTCATTTACACGTTCACAAATGTTAGTAAGTCCCATACCTTTTTCCAAATTATCAACACCTTGTCCATTATCTTTAAGGGTGAGGATTAGATCATTTTCATTAAAATTCATAAAGATATTTACCTTAGTTGCTTTTCCATGACGAATAGAATTAGAAAGAAACTCTTGAACTATTCTATAGATTACAAAGGATTGCTCCCTATTTAAAGGCCATTTTTCCCTTGTAAAGCCTAGCTTTACATCTACTCCTGTAAGTTTGCTAAATTCCTTCGTTAAATCTTCTATGGCTATTATGCTTTCATATTTTTCAAACTCACTAGGTTTTAATTGTCTTAGAGCTGTCCTTATTTCATTTAAACCATCCTTAGCAAATTCCCCTAAATTATTTGCCATATCTGAAGCCATTTCTCCATTTTCTTTGGCAATTTTCTCTATAGCTCCTAATTGGATTATTATAGTAGACAAACTGTGTCCAACGCTATCGTGGATTTCTCTTGATATTCTATTTCTCTCTCGTAATATAGCTAATTCTTTTATAGAGTTTGCATATATTTCTAAGTCAGCATTTGCCTTTCTCAATTGCTCTTCTGATATTCTCAGTTTATCATATAATTCTTCTGCTTTTATCAATCTATGATTTTCATCTACTATGTAGCTGGATAATATAGCTAAAGTAACAAGAGAAGCTACATTTAAAATAATTTCATTAATGCTTAAATTTCTACTCATTAAACCTACAGTGAAAATAGCTAGTCCAATAGATATATAAGACAACTTTTCATTTAAAAGAAAAACTCCATCAATTATTCCTATGCACATATAAGAAAAAACTAATCCACCAAAATTTTTGTAACAAATATATGACAATATCCATTCTAATATTAATGATATAAAGACTATATATTTATTGTCTTTAAAAGTAAAAAATCTAATTTGATTATTTATGATAATTATAAGAACCAAAATAACAGCGTAAACATCTACATTTTCTTTATATGCTACAATACTAAATATTAAAATAGTTAATATAAAATATCTTATAATTAATAACTTTTTATTATTATCCATATCTCCACCTATAATTAAGTTAATAAGGTTATTATAGCATATATTTACTACCTTGAAATACAACAATATTTTAGGTAAAATATAATATAAGCTTAAATTGAGAAAGGAAGAAATACTATGTTTACTCCAATTAAGAATACAACTGTTTCTGAAAAAGTAGTTGAACAAATAAAAGAAATGCTTTTGAGAGGAAATCTCAACAAAGGTGACAAATTGCCCTCTGAAAGACAAATGGCTGAAACATTAGAAGTAAGCAGATCTTCTGTAAGAGAAGCCTTAAAAGAATTAGAGATAATGGGACTAATAGAGTCTAAACAGGGAGAAGGAAATTTTATTAAAGATAATTTTGAAGATATATTATTTGAACCTTTCTCTACATTTTTCTTAATAAAAGAAAGCAATGCAGAAGAAATATTAGAACTTAGAAATGTAATAGAAAAAGGTACAGCTGTATTAGCAGCTGAACGAATTACAATGGAAGAATTAGAGGATATAAAAAATATTTTAACAACCTCAGAAAATTCACGTTCTGAAGATGAATTGGCAAAACTTGATGTGATTTTTCACTATAAAATAGCACAGGCAAGTAAAAACTTTCTTCTACAAAGTATATTAAATGCAGTTTCATCCCTTATTGAAGCATCTATAAAGGATATAAGAAAGAATATAATGATAGAAGAAAAGCATAAGGAAATTATAAAGGCTCAGCATCTTGATATATATAAAGCTTTAGAATCTCACAATCCTAAAGCTGCTGAAAGGGCTATGACAGATCATCTTAATTTTGTAAATAATGAAATGAAAAAATCTATAATATAATAGTCACCTCTATTAGTTAGTAATAAAGGTGACTATTTGTATTATATAGCTACTCCTTCTTTTGGGAATGATGAATCTAAAACTGTTTCTAATGCATTTGCAGAATTTTGTAATCTTTCAATTTCATCATCATTTAAGCTTACCTTTAGCACTCTTTCAACACCATTTCTTCCAACTATGGCTGGTACTCCTAGGTAAATATCATCTATATCATAATAATCCTCAACTAAAGTAGAAACTGGTAATATGCATTTTTCATCACCTAGTATTGCCTCTACTATACGTTTGATAGCTAAGCCAATAGCATAGAAAGTAGCTCCTTTTCTGTTGATGACTTCATAAGCTGCATTTTTAACATTTTCGTGGATTTCTGTTCTAACAGCTTCATTGTATCTACAACCTACTTCTTTTGCATATTCATCAATTTCAATACCTTGAATATTTGTTAAACTCCATGCTGGGAATTCTGTATCTCCATGTTCTCCCATGATATATGTTTGAACATCTCTTGCATCTACCTTTAATCTCTTACTTATTTCATATTTAAGTCTTGAAGTATCTAAAACAGTACCAGAACCTATAACTCTTTCTTTAGGAAACCCTGACAATTCATAAGCTACATAGCTTAATATGTCTACAGGATTTGAAACTACTAATAATATTGAATTTGGACTATATTTAACAACTTCTGGAACAATTGATTTAAGAATTTTAATATTTTTATTTACAAGATCTATTCTAGTTTCACCAGGCTTTTGTGCAGCTCCTGCTGTTATAATAACAATGTCTGAATCCTTAGTATCTTTGTATTCTCCAGCTTTAATATTTACAGGTTTTATAAATCCTGCACCATGACTTAAATCTAGTACTTCGCCTAATGTCTTTTCTTTGTTAACATCAACTATCACTAGTTCTGAAGCCAATCCTCCCATAACTAATGCATAAGCAGCAGTTGCGCCTACGGAACCTGCACCTACTATTGATATCTTAACACTTCTCTTCTTTTCCATTTAAGTCATCCTCTCCATAATATTAATTTTGGTTTGATGGTTTAGTGGTCTTACCACCTCTTTTTTTATAATACCACAATGAAATATTAATGTCTACAATAGTTATTTTATTGTCAAATAATTTAATAAATTTGCGACAGTACAACAGTAGGTACGTTTCTTTTTGTCGCACTACACCGATATTTTATTCATCTATACATATTTTAATTAGCGTTATTATCTTCATTAGTGCTATAATATTGAATATGGCAATAATTTTATAAGAGGAGGTAGTTATATGATTTTTGAAATTGGCAAAACTTACTTTGGATTTAATTTAATCGATGAGTATGAAATAAAAGAAATACAATCAATTGCAAGAATATTCTATCATGAAAAATCAGGTGCAAGATTATTGCATTTAGAAAATGAAGACGATAACAAGGTATTTTCAATTGGATTTAGAACTCCACCACCAGATAGTACTGGAGTTCCTCATATTATAGAACATTGCGTTCTATCTGGTTCTAGAAAATATAAAACTAGAGAACCATTCATGGACATGGTAAAAGGTTCATTACAAACCTTCATCAATGCTATGACCTTTGGAGACAAAACAGTATATCCTATAGCAAGTAGAAATGAAAAAGATTTCTTCAACTTGATGGATGTATATTTGGATGCAGTTTTTTATACTAGCATATACGAAATACCTGAAATATTTATGCAAGAAGGTTGGCATTATGAATTATTTAACCCTGAAGATGATTTAGAATATAAGGGCGTTGTATACAACGAAATGCAAGGGGCCTATTCATCTCCTGAGACAATTCTAGATGAAAACATAAGTAAATCACTATATCCAGATACTTGCTATAAATATTCTTCTGGGGGAAATCCTGATGTTATTCCAGAACTTAGTTATGAAGCTTTTTTAGATTTTCATAGAAAATTCTATCACCCTTCCAACAGCTATATCTACCTATATGGTAATGGAAATATAAAAAAACAATTGCAATTTATAGATGAAAATTATCTATCCAATTTTGAAAAAACAGAAATAGATTCTCATATCGATGCACAAAAACCTTTTACATCTAGAAATGAAATAGTAGACTACTACCCTATTTCAAATGATGAAAGTGAAGAAAATCGTACTTATTTAAGCTTAAACTACGTATTGGGAGAAAAAACAGATTCAGAAACTTATTTAATGAGTAGTATATTGAGTCAATTATTAATAGAATCTCAAGCTGCTCCTCTTAAAAAAGCATTAATCGATGCTGGAATAGGAGAAGACATATTCCCAATGGTAACTGATGGCATACAACTAGGTTTTGGTATTGTTGCAAAAAATACATCTATAGATAAAAAACAAGAATTTGAAAAAGTAGTTTACGATACTCTAAACAAACTAGTTAAGGAAGGCATCGATAGAAAACTAATTGAAGCTTGTATAAATATAGTTGAATACAATCTACGTGAAGCTGGAAAATTCCCAACAAAGGGCCTTATATACAATATGCAGTCCTTAAATAGTTGGTTGTACGATAGTAGTCCTACAACTCATCTACAATATGATGAAACTATAAATAAACTTAGAAACAATATAGATAGTGGTTACTTTGAAAAATTCATTGAAGAGAGAATCATTAACAACTCCCATAGTTCTATGGTAATTATAGAACCTAAAAAAGGATTGGGAGAAGAAAAAATAAATGAAACAAAGAAAAAACTAGCTGATTATAAAAAATCTCTTACTGAGGAAGATATTGAAAAATTAATTGGACAAAATGAAAAACTTAAAAACATCCAATTAACAGATGATACTGAAGAAGCTAAAGCTACAATCCCAAAACTTTCTATATCTGATGTTGAACCTAAAGCTTTAGTTATTCCTCAGGAAATAATTAAGGATGAAAACTACACTATACTTTACCATGATATATTCACTAGTAAGATCGCCTATGCAGACTTATATTTTGATATTAGTATGCTTGATGAAGAATTGATTCCATATACAAATGTATTGGCATGGGTTTTAGGAAAAATGGATACAAGGGATATGACTTATTCTGAACTCTCAAATGAAATATATGTAAACACTGGCGGAATTAATTTCACTGTCAATGCATATGGAGAAAACAAAAACAATGAAGTTTTCCATCCTAAGTTCATCATCAGTGGCAAGGCTATAGGGGATAATATAGTTAAATTATTAGAACTTACAAATACTTTGATTACTAAAAGCAAATTAGAAGATAAAAAGCGAGTTAAAGAATTGCTTCAACAATTAAAATCAAGAATAGAAATGGTAATATTCGATATGGGACATTCTATAGCTTCTGCAAGAGTTGGTTCCTACTTCTCACTATCTATGAGATATATGGAAAAAATAAGCGGACTAGATTTCTATTGGTTCATCTCAGACATCCTAGAAAAGTTTGATGAAAATAGTGAAGAGTTCATGTCTAATCTAAACAAAGTATATGAAAAAATATTTAATATAAATAATTTAATTGTATCCTTTACTGGAGATAAGGAAGATTTCGCTATTGTTAAGGACAATCTAAAAATTGTAACAAAGGACATTAATACAGAAAAAATAGAAAGTAAGAAATTTAGTTTTTCTGAAGAAAAATTAAATGAAGGAATACTTTCATCTGGAAATGTTCAATATGTATCAAAAGGCTACAATTTCAAAAAGCTTGGATATGACTACAATGGTAGTATGTTAGTTTTAGCTACTATACTAAATGGCGATTTCCTTCACAATAGAATAAGAGCAAGAGGTGGCGCTTATGGTGCAGGTATATCCTTTGATACTACAGGTCATCTAGTAACTTACTCCTATAGAGATCCTAATCTTAAGGAAACTATAAATACTTATGATAGTATGGCAGATTATATTAAGAACTTAAATCTAGATGAATCTGATTTGACAACATTCATCATAGGTACTATGAGTCGTCTAGATCCAGCTTTGACACCTCATATGAAGGGACAAATAGGAACTATCAGATATATCTCTAATATAAGTCAAGGAGAAGTGCAAAAAACAAGAGATGAAGTATTAAGCACAAAACTTGAAGACATAAGAGCACTTTCACCAATTCTTGAAGATACAATGAAACAAGATTATCTATGTGTATTGGGTAATGAAAATAAGATAAGAGAAAATAGTGAAGTATTTAAGAATATTGTTAAATTGAAGAAATAATAAAAAAAGCGGGAGACCACAGGTCTCCCCTACATATTTTCAATAGATATGTTAAATGCCTTTTTCCATGCAAACATATTTGCAATCAATAATATAAGCATAAATATATACCTACCATAGTCAATTTTTGTAGCCACATAGTGAACTCCACCTAATGCTAATATAACTAGAAACAATGGTATAACAATAAATCCTTTACTTTGATTTGCTACATCAAAAGACTCAGAAAAAGGTAATGTTTTTTTCATGAATTTAAAACAAATTACTACAAATAACATTATATTTAAAAATACTATAACCAAATCCACAGCTATTCTACCTTTAAATATAAACATAAATATTATACTTTGAAAAATATACATAGGAAGCAAAAGATTGATAATTAAAGCCTTAAGGGTACCCTTAAAAATATCTCTCGTATTAGTAAAAGGTAACATCTTATAAATCCAAGCAGCTTTATACTTTTCTGAATACCCTATAATCATAAGTATAGTAGGTATCATAAGGGCAACAAAATATATATTAAAATACATCTTGCTATTAGCTAAATGTGCCCATCCTTCATTTTTAACCGCTGATAATAAAAATACAAATGGAAAAACCATAGAAATTCCTAATGAAGGATAAGTTTTAAGCTTGAAATTTCTTTCTTTTTTCATCATATTAGTAGCAAATCTGAAAAATGTCCTTTCTTCTTTGGTCCTACAAAATATTTCCGATAAATAGAAATTTAATCCTTTGTCCTTAACTTTCACATTTCCACTACTATTATTTAGCTTTTGTAGATTGCTTTCAAAAGTAGGGGTAAGCTTTACATATATTATTATTGCTAATATAGGCACTATCAAAGCTAAAGCTGAAAATGCAATTATATGAGCATCATAATTTTTATTGATAATCAACTCAAAAGGCCCACCAAACCACATTGATGGAATTAAATATTGCCACCATTTTGGAACAAAATCAATATTCATAATATCACTAAAATCAAATAATCTTCCTATGAGTTGATAACCAACAGATAGTGATATAGTTAATATTATTTGAACATAGTTGATAATATCCTTAAGCTTTTCACCGTCAAAAAATTTGAGTATCAACAAATACAATAGAGCAGTCAAAGCTACTATCAATAAATCCATAAGAATTATTTCTAATAAAAACAATATAAAAAATAGAAATCCACTTCTAAATAAGGATACAATAAGTGCTGGCCCTGTAAAAGAAAATGTTATATAAAACATGTATATCATTATATGCACAGTCTTTGCTGCACTTAGGGTTTTACCATCTACTGGCTTTGATAGGATGATATCCTTATCTCTTAAATCTAATAATACAGAAGAAAAATCAGAAATTAATATAGTCATCATCATGAACATCAATATCCCAAATAGAATACTCATTTTAAATAGATAATTTCCCTCTAAAATAACAAAAGGAACTAACATCAACCCTAACAATATATAAAACCACAGAGATTTTATAATACTATTTCCTTCTTCTTTTTTCTTTTTAGAAGTATTGTTTTGCATTACTGTAGGAACTCTTCTTTCATCTAATATAAACTTAAGTTGGAGTATTTTTCGCATAGTATCATAATCTACCCCAAAGCTTTCAAACAATCCTCTAAATTTATCTATAAACCTCAGTATTTTAAAATCCTTCATATCCTACACCCCTTGAACTATGGATACAATTTCTTCTGCAATCTCTTTGTGTTCATTGAATCCAGTGAGCTCGTTAAATATCTCTTCCAATGAACCTTCCATAGACTTTTCTTTTAGTTCGTCAAAACTTCCATCAGCTACAATCTGACCGTCATTGATTAATATTATCCTGCTACTTATCTTTTCAACAATCTCCATTATATGAGATGAATAAAATATAGTTTTCCCTTGGGAAGCTAGTTCGGCTAATACTTCTTTGAAAACCATAACACTGTTTGCATCCATTCCACTTAGGGGTTCATCTAAAAATAGAATATCAGGATTGTTTAATAAGCTTGATATTATGACTACCTTTTGACGCATTCCCTTTGAATATGAGGATATCCTTGAATCATATACCTTTTCTAGATTGAATAATTCCATTAACTTCTTTGCTTTTTCATCAGCTACATCATAATCAAGTCCATATAGTTCTCCTATAAAGGTTAAATATTCTCTTCCTGTTAAACTATCATATACTTCAGCTACTTCAGGCACATAGCCTATTCTCTTTTTGTATTCTACATTTCCACTTGATATATTTTGTCCAAATATCTTTACTTCTCCTGTATACTGTTCAATAAGCCCTAGCATTATCTTAACAGTAGTACTTTTCCCTGCTCCATTTGGCCCTATATAACCTATAATCTGTCCTCTATAAACGTCTAAGTCTATTCCCTTCAACACCTTTTTAGTACCAAAACTCTTTTCTAATCCTCTTATAGTTATTATTGGCTCATTATGTGATTCCATAGACTCACTCCTTATTATTATATATCATAATAATTTTACCACAAAAGTATATTAAGAAGAAATCTAATTTATAAATACTAGTGTCAAACTAAATTCGGTTCCATTTATTTCACATTTGATATTTCCCTTAATTTGTCTAACTAATTCTTCTACAACAGCAAGCCCTATGCCACTAGAACTTTTACTCCTTGCTGAATCACCTTTATAAAATAAGTCAAAAATCCTATTTGGATCAACCTTATCACTGCTGTCAAATTGATTTCTAAATTCTAATGTAATTTCATTGTTTACTTTTGACATTGCTATTGCCGCACTATCTCTAGCATGTTCTAAGATATTTTTAATGCTGTTTTGTATGATTCTAATCAAAGCTGTTTCATTAGAAATAATACAATAATCTTCATCTTCATTGAATTCAATTGATAAATCAATGTTTTCTTTTTCAAATTCTTCATAGTATTGAAAAATTGTATTAACTAAAATTTTCTTTAAATCACATTTTTCTAATTCTAAATGAAATGTTTGATTTTGAAGTTTTGAATATATAAACAGATTTTCAATCATGTAATTTAAGACATTTACCCTATCTTCTAATATATCTGTATAATATTCCTTTTTATTCAAATCATCATTTACTTTTAGCAATTGAATATAACCATCTAACGAAGTTAATGGAGTTCTTATATCATGAGATAAGCTTGTTAAAGTTTCTTTTAAATAAATATCTTTATTTACATATTCCTTCTTTAAATCCTTTGATTGATTAATCAATTCATTAATTTCTCCAGCTAATTTGTTTATTTCTTTATCTTTCATATTACAAAAAATAATTTTATTTGTATCATGTGAAATAATAAATTTTAATTGCTCAGTAATAGAACGAACTTGTTTCCGATAATTATATAAATATAATATAGCAATAAATAAAATAATAATGATAATAATTAACGCAAACTTCATCCTAATACTCTCCTTATTGAATATCTCTGTTATTGATAATGTACATACTAATTGCCATATATATTGTCATTGAAACAACCGCTATAAGTAATGGTCTACAATCTCCCAAACTTAATTGCCCAATATTTCCTGAATTTAAAAAGTACATTATGCTCTTTTTATTTGATTTTATAAAAGCATCGACTATTTGTAGTACTCCGGCAGAAACTAAGATACCTATCAATAAACTTGCAATTTCATTTTTTAAAAGTGTAATTAAAAATATCATAAATGATCCAAATGCCACATGTAATATCCATTGATAAACAATATATTTTATCAACAATCCTAAATCCTCCACAAAAACATATCCAAACAATATCTTACTACTTACAAATATTGTTACAGTTGCTACTGCCAATAAAATTAATGAATATATCCCTACGATAATCATTTTAGACAACAATATAAATCCACGATTTGATACTTGTCCTGCAATATTTTTAATAAAACCAGAAGTATTTTCTTTACTTACAAAACCCACAACAAACACGACCAAAAACATTAATACAATTTTGCTCTGAATATTTATTTTGATTAATCCATCAATGGGAACTTTATTATCTTCGCACCACTTTGGCGAAACACTTCCTATATATATTCCCCAATTAACTTCCTCCGAAGATGATTTTAGATTTTCTAATGCAGATGGATTGTTCTTATAATACTCTATATCTGAATAAGACATATAAACGGAGGCAAACATCATTAATATCAAAAACATCAAAATAATCCATGTGGTTTTACTTTTTCTCATACGATAAAAATCCATTCTAATTAGATTGTTCATCAATATTCCCTCCCGTTAAATGAATAAAATAATCCTCTATGGAAATAGATTCTATAGAAATACTGTTAATGGAAATATCATTCTTATATAATTCCATTGAGATTAATCCACTATCATTTAATCTTTCATAAATATTTATCGTATGATTATCTATTACCTTGTAATTGTTAAATCCTAATTTGTCTAGGACTACAATTGCTTTTTTAGGTTCTTCTATCTTTATTTCAATATGATTGCAACATATTTCCTTAAGCTCAGCCTTTGATATTTCTTTTAATAGCCTTCCATCATTGATTATTCCAAACCTATCAACGATTTTTAACAATTCATCTAAAATGTGACTTGAAATTATCATTGTTATCCCATACTCTTTATTGAGTTTCAATACAATATCTCTAACATCTTTTATTCCTTGTGGATCTAGTCCATTTATAGGTTCATCTAATAATAATAAATCTGGTTCTCCTACTAATGCCATGGCAATTCCTAATCTCTGTTTCATTCCTAAAGAATATTGTTTTACCTTTTTATTTGACTCCCCTTCTAGCCCAACAATTTCTAAAATAGAACCAATATATTTAGGATCATTTATCCCTAAGCATAAACACTTTAACTTCAAGTTGTCATATGCCGTTAAATTTGAATATAGTCCAGGAGCCTCTATCAATGTACCTATTCTTGATAAAACCTTTTTCCTATCAGCCCCACTATAATCAAATAAAGCAACGTCTCCATTGCTAGGTTTCACTAATCCTGATATAATCTTTAAAAGAGTAGTTTTTCCTGCTCCATTTTTCCCAATTAGCCCATAAATTTCGCCTTTTTTTAAATTCAGGCTTATATTATTAGTGGCAAATTGATTGCTATATTTTTTTGATAAGTTTTGAACTGAAAGTAAATAATCCATTTTTTAACCTCCTTCTCTTATAATCACTTACATTATAAAAGAAAAAGTTTAACAATTCGAAAATAAAGATTAAAGAATTGTTAAAGATTTATTTGCTTAACCGAAATCCTATTCCCCAAACTGTTTCTATATATTCTTCATCTGAATACTCTTTGAATTTTTTTCTTATATTACTAATATGTACATTTACTGTTTTATCTTCTCCTTCAAAGTATTCGTCCCAAGCAAAATCATAGATATCTTGCTTTGAAAACACTCTACTGGGAAAGTTTAATAATAATTCTAAAATTTTAAATTCTTGTGGAGTTAAATCCACTTCATGATTCTCAATCATTACCTTATGCAAGGATTTATCTAGTGTCAGATTTTTATATTTCATCAATTTATTATACACTTTCTTGTTTTTATTTCTTAATTGTACAAACATTCTCGCCTTTAATTCTTCTATTTTAAAGGGCTTTGTAAGATAATCATCTGCTCCTAACATTAATACATCAACTTTGCTTTCCAATTCATCCTTCGCAGAAATAACAATGATAGAAGAGTCCGTCAAATTCTTTATTTCTGATATTAATTGTTCTCCTGAAATTCCTGGAAGCATTAAATCAAGCAAAATAATATCAAAATCATATTTCCCTAAATAAATCAAAGCTTCTGTCCCAGAAAAAGCCTGTTTACAATTATAATTATTAACTGAAAGACTTTCAAAAATATAATTGTTGATATTTGTATCATCTTCTACAATAAGTATTCTTGAATCATTCTCATTAGCCATGCTATTTCCACCTACCTATTCCACCTTACCAACTTTTTAGTATATTATATCATAACAAAAATGCTACAAAAAAAAACCGTCCCTTCTGTCGCACTCAGTCTACCGCCAAGCTATGTTATTTGATTAAATATAACACAATAAAATGTAGTGGATAGAATAAGTAATAACCATATTTAAAAGCATTTTTTTGCTTAGAAGAAATTCTCTCTTTATTTGTAAGATTATTATTGAATATTCCCAGCAATAATATTATAATCAATCCTATTAAAAAATTAGAATATCTAGTTATATAAATCAAATAACATAAGATAAGCTTTGTAATGGGATTATCTCTAAAGAAGAAAAAGTTAAATGCTAAGACAATAGTAAAAAAACCATAATCTACCTGTAATATGCTTGATAAAATGACTATTGAAAAAAATGAGCACCCAGTTAAAAATAAATTATTTTTAACTTTATCGAATAAATATACTGCAACAAGAGTTAATGCAAGTGTTGCCATTATATTCCCAAAATAAAATCCTTCTTGAGGCATTATAGGAAATATTAATCTAAAAGGCAATTCAGAAATAAGCATAGCTATTATTAATCGAAAAAAATATTTATATACATTCTTAGTGTGCATATATCCTTCAACTAATAAAAACGTAATTAAAGGCATTGTTATTGTTCCAATAGCTTCTGGTAAACTAAAATAGTTTTTAATCAAACCAGCATACATAGCATGTTGAATAAACATACAAATAAGTGCTATTGTCTTGAGTTCATTAGAACTTAACAATTTAAACTTATCATTGATTACCATTTCATTTTTAGTCTTCATCAAAATTTATTCACCTCATTTTTATATAGTTCACTTGTTATACATACAAACTTTAGTGTATTGCTTTCGTCAAAGGTAACATTGACTTTAGCCCCTGAGCTTACGAGAATTGCCAATCTTTCATTGACCTTACACATATTTTTATCATCTAAATCATCAATAAATACATCATTTAGTCTTGGATGTACAAATATTTTGTTATGATCATAATCTAAAACCTGTTTATCAACAATTTTACTTTCCTCATCAATTTTAAATTTATAAATTTTATCAGAAATATTAATAAATAAGTAATTATCCTTAACAAAGAGACCTTCAAATTTTCCTTTAATTTGTTTATTCTCTGTTACATTTTCTAAATATTCTTTGTATGAATCATAAAGATTTCCCCACTGTGATTTTACAACTTCACTATTGATATCCCCTTCTTCAATAAAATTTTGTTCAGTTGCAAAATTTGGCTCAATAAAAAAGGCTTGATATATAATTCTAAACTCACCAAATAAAGTAAGTATGAAGAAGAAAATGATTAGTAATATTCCTTTTTTCAAGAATCTATCCTTTGATTTATTTACATAAGAATCTGTCACTATATATCCTATATACAATCCTATAAAGTGTAAAAATATCATATCTATTCCCAGTTCACTGATATGTAATAATGATTTAATGAGTTCATAAAATATTGATATTGTTAAAAATATGATGATGGATTTTTGCTTAGATATTTTTTGTATATTTAAAACACATCCTATAGGGACAAATGTAAAGATACTAAATATTATGAGGTATATAATAAATTTTATATTTACTCCATAAAAAATTGCATTAGAATATATATTGGATATATTAAATTTAAAGCTATTATATTTGATAATATTTGGAATATCCTTTATGTAATTTGATCTTACTAAATCAATTTGAAAAGAGAATATAAGAATTATGAATACAAGAAAAATGAAACTTAATAGACTTACACATTTACTTATATTCTTTATTAAATTATTGTTTTTTGAATCCATTTTTTAACCTCCTCATTTTAGATTTGCTACACTATTATTTCATTTATCAATTTATCTAGATAGATTTTTTGTTTTCTAATAAGACACTCTCTGCCGTTTGTTAGGTGACTATTTAATTCTCTCATATAGTTTAATGGTATCATCTATCTGTGCCCTATCTGGGTTACTGATATCTTTTAGAGGTGCACCCATAACTATACAAATATATTCACGATCTTCCTTTATTCCAAGTGTTGCCCAACATTCACCAGCTTCATATGTTGTCCCAGATTTACCGCCTATAATCTCAAAACTCCCTTGAGATACACCGTCAAGTTTGGAAAGAACTGTTGATTTTAAGACAATACCATCAGGGTGATCAACTGTAGGCGTTGTCTTGAAAGTTTTCTTCGTTATAATCGCTCTAAAGTCACCATTATCTAAAGCATAATCCAAAAGTTTTGCCATATCATAAGCTGAGGTATATTGATCCTTATCGTGAAGACCTTCTGGACTGGTAAAATGAGTATCTTCAAGTCCAAGTTCAGATGCCTTTTCATTCATAAGGCGCACAAAATTCTCTACACTCCCTGCAACATTTATAGCAAGAGAATTAGCAGCTTCACCACCAGAGCTTAAAATTGTACCATAAAGAAGATCCCTATATGTTACTGCTTCTCTACCATAAAACCCAGCCATAGACGAATTATTTGCAACCATCTCCTTATATGTATCTACATCTATAGGAGCAACTGCTGATAGATCATCAATATGTTCAAGTGCTACAATAGTTGTCATAATCTTTGTTAAAGATGCAGGATATGCTTTAGTCTTAGAATTTTTTTCATACTGGGAAGTTTTATCTTCTCGATCTAAAACATAAATATATTTGCTAGCATAATCATCAGACTTAAAGACATTTGAAAACTTTCCTAAATTAAAATCAATAAAATCAGCTTTATTTTTTAATGTAATAATTAAGAATAAAGCTATTATTATAAACATTAAACGCTTAAAAAATTTTTTCATTGTATATACCTCCAACATGTCATAAATAATTGTGATAAATAAAATACACCTTAATTTCTGATACAATGTTATCAAAAATCAAGGTGTATTTCTTTCGTTTTATATTATTAAATACTTACGATTTTCTTACAATTTATATTGGAAGTTTTACACTCATTTCTATAATATCATCTTGACTCTTAGCAGAGATGGTACCACCATGAGCCATTACGATTGATTTTGCAATAGCAAGTCCAAGTCCAGCATTGCCAGTCTCAGAACTTCTAGAAGGATCAAGTCTAAAAAACTCATCAAAAATATGAGCAAGTTTTTCACTTGGGATTGTTGGTCCATTATTTTTAATAATTATATTTACAAAATCTTCACTTTTATTTACACAAATATCAATTATACTATCTTTAAAAGAATAATTGATAGCGTTTCTAATGATATTGTCAACAACCCTTTCAATCTTATTTGTATCTATATTTATCTTAATTCCAGATTCAATATTACTATTCATTCTAAGATTCTTTTCTATTAGTAATGGTTTGAACTCATAGATAATTTGATCCATCATAAAACTAAAATCAACCATAGATTTTTCAAGCACAATATCCTTCAAATTATAACGTGTGATATCAAAAAATTCATTTATTAAATCTTCAAGTCTTAATGTTTTATCATAGCTAATCTGAAGATACTTCTTACGAAATCTTTCACTAAGATCATTTTCATCCTTCAGAATAGTTAGATAACCAACGATTGAAGTCAACGGTGTTTTCAAATCATGAGCAAGATATATAATCAAATCATTTTTTCTTTTTTCAGAATCTCTAGCTATTTTTTCGTTTTCCCTCAATTTAAACTTAATGTTATTCATTTTGTCATTTACTTCTTTTAAATCTCCTGAAAGAGTGATCAGCTCATCATCTTTCCTATATATCTCTTCCATTGCATTGATAATCTCATCCATATATTTTAATACTTTCTTAAAAAGCCTTAAAATGATGATAGCATAACCAAAAGATAAAACTAATAAAACCAAAAAAGCTCTATTATGATTAGCCCAATGATAGAACGGATACATAAATTCATATCCGAAATAGGTTCTACTGCCTAATTTTATCTTAAATAAATAAAATAAAAGTAATATTATAACTGTATATAGAGTAGACCAAATAGCAAAGCTAATTAAAAACTTTTTCTTAAAATACTTATAATAATTATTCAATTATATAGCCTACCCCCCAAACAGTCTTAATATATTTTGGTTTCCTAGCGTTTTCGCCCATCTTCTCTCTCAATCTAGCAATGTGAGCCATAACAGTATTATTATTGTCTAAATATTTTTCACCCCAAACATTAGTAAAAAGCTCTTCTGCAGAAATAACCTTACCCCTATTTTTAGCAAGATACAATAAAATATCATATTCCAAAGGTGTAAGATCTATAACTTTTTCATTAATATACACTTTGTGTGAATCCATATTGATATGTAAACCACTAATGTCAATAAAATTTGATTCAATCTCTTTATTGTATAACTTAGTCCTTCTAATCTGAGTTTTAACTCTAGCAATAAGCTCAATAGGATTGAAAGGCTTAGTGATATAATCATCTGCACCTATAGTTAGACCCATTACCTTATCAATATCTTCAACTTTAGCAGTAAGCATAATAACAGGATAAAAATAACTTTCTCTAATCTTTTTTAAAATAGTAAAACCATCTATATCTGGGAGCATAATATCCAAAATAGCTAAATCAATATTATGACTATCGATAATATGAAGAGCATCTTTACCTGTATTAGCTTTTATTACTTCATATCCCTGATTTTTAAGATAAAATTCCAATAAATCAGCTATTTCTTTTTCATCATCAACCACAAGAATTTTAATCATAATACCTCCCATATGAAATTTCTACCATACTGACTTTTAGTAGATTATATCATAATAAAAAACATCAAACAACATGGGCAATTCCTACAGTTTGTTAAAAAATGCGACAGCGAGAACCGCTCACTGTCGCATGCCCTTATGCACTTTCTACATCTTCAAATTGGCTATTGTAAAGGGAATAATAGAATCCACCTTTTGCTAGAAGTTCTTCATGATTACCTTGTTCTACTATATCTCCATCCTTCATAACTAATATCAAATCTGCATCTCTTATAGTTGAAAGTCTGTGGGCAATGATGAAGGCTGTTTTTCCTTCCATAAGATTTGCCATCGCCTTCTGTATTAGTATTTCAGTTCTAGTATCTACAGAAGATGTGGCTTCATCTAATATAAGCACCTTTGGATCGGATAGAATTGCCCTTGCTATAGTAAGAAGCTGTTTTTGCCCTTGGGATATATTGTTTGCCTCTTCGTTTATTACCATATTATATCCATCTGGTAAAGTGGTTATAAATCTATGAGCATGAGCCAATTTTGCTGCTCTTATTACTTCTTCATCTGTCGCATCTATCCTTCCATATCTTATGTTTTCCATTATAGTACCACTGAAAAGCCATGTATCCTGCAAAACCATACCAAAATTACTTCTCAAATCACCTCTAGAAAAATCCACTATATCATAACCATCTAGAAGTATTCTGCCACCATTTAAATCATAAAATCTCATGAGAAGTTTAACTATGGTAGTCTTTCCTGCTCCAGTAGGTCCAACTATGGCAACTTTTTGTCCCGCACTAATTTCTTGAGAAAAATCATTTATTATTATTTTATCTTCACGGTAACCAAACTTAACATTTTTAAAACTTACTCTTCCCTCCACTTTTTGAAGTTTAACAGGTGTTTGAGATTCTGTAGCTACCTCTTCTTCACCTAAGAATTCAAATACTCTTTCTGCTGCAGCCATAGTAGATTGCAATACATTACTTATTTGAGCCACTTGAGTTATTGGCTGAGTAAAGCTCCTTATATACTGAATAAAGGAAAGTATATCTCCTACTTCTATAGTCTTTTTAATAGCAAGCCATCCACCTAATATTGAAACTGCAACATAACCTAAATTTCCAACAAAGCTCATAATAGGCATCATTAAGCCTGATAAAAATTGAGCCTTCCAAGCAGAATCATAAAGTTCATTATTGATATCTTCAAATTCAGAAACTACTTGTTCCTTAGCATTGAAAGCTTTCATTATATTGTGTCCACCATATACTTCCTCTATATGTCCATTAACTTCCCCAAGGGATTTTTGCTGTGCCTTAAAGTATTTTTGACTTCTCTTAACTACTCCCATTACTATAATCATTGATATAGGTAATATCAAAAGTGCAACAATAGTCATCTGCCAAGATATAGATAACATCATGATTAACACACCTACTAAAGTAGTAGCAGATGTTATTATCTGACTTAAACTTTGGTTTAATGATTGACTTACTGTATCTACATCGTTAGTAACTCTAGATAATACCTCTCCATGACTCACTTTATCAAAATATTTAAGAGGTAGTCTATTTACCTTTTGTGATATTTCTTTTCTTAATTTGTAAGATACCTTTTGAGAAACCCCAGTCACTATAAAACCTTGTATATAAGAAAACAATGCAGACAATAGATATAATCCTATTAAAGTCAATATAATATTTTTTATATAAGAAAAATCTATTCCCCCACCACCAGATACCTTTGATATCAATCCTTCAAATATTTTGGTTGTAGCTTTCCCAAGTATCTTAGGTCCTGCTATTGAGAAAACTGTACTTCCTATAGCAAATATTATTACTATGATTAGTTTCAATTTGTATGGTTTTAGATAGTTAAGAAATTTAGAGAAGGTTCCTTTGAAATCCTTAGCCTTTTCAAACTTTCCAGCCATAGGTCCATGACCCTTTGGTCCTGATCCCATTGGTCTTCTATTTGTATTATTATCTTTACTCATACGCAAGTTCCTCCTCTGATAGCTGTGATAAGGCAATTTGCTTATACACTTCACATTTCCTTAGTAATTCTCTATGAGTCCCTATTCCTACTATTTTTCCCTCATCTAAAACAATAATCTTTTCTGCATTTTTTATTGTGTTTATTCTCTGGGCTACTATAAGCATTGTTCTATTCTTAAACTCTGTATTAATCGCCTTTCTAAGTGCAGCATCTGTTTTAAAGTCAAGGGCTGAAAAACTATCGTCAAATATTAGTACTTTTGGCTTCTTGGCCAATGCCCTTGCAATAGAAAGTCTTTGCTTTTGACCCCCTGAAACATTGGTACCACCTTGAGCTATTTCAGATAATATTCCTTTCTCCTTTTCCTCAATTAATTCACTTGCCTGAGCTATTTCTATAGCTTTTAGTACATCCTCATTACTTGCTTGAAAGTTTTTCCCATATTTTAAATTGCTTTCTATTGTCCCTGTAAATAATACTCCCTTTTGAGGAACATATCCTATGTTTTCTCTTACATCTTTAAGGCTCATATCTCTAATATCTACCCCATCAATAAGAATCTCTCCACTTGTAACATCATAAAACCTTGGGATTAAATTAATTAAAGTAGATTTACCACTTCCTGTACTCCCTATAAAGGCTGTAGTGTCCCCAGGTTTTGCAGTAAATGATATATCTTTAAGAACATATTCTTCTGCTCTTGGGTATTTAAAGCTAACATTTTTAAATTCGATTAGCCCATTTACATTATGATTTAATTGTTTTCGACTTTCAGGATCTTTAATTGTAATATCTTCATCTAGTACTTCACCTATTCTCTGAGCTGATACTGATGCCCTTGGAAGTATCAATGAAACTGCAGATATCATTAGGAAAGACATAATTATCTGCATTGCATATTGCATAAATGCCATCATATCTCCAACCTGTATATTAGCTTTATCTATTTCATGAGCTCCCACCCATATTATTAACAGCATTATACCATTCATTATTAACATCATAGTTGGCATCATTACCGTCATTATCCTTGAAACAAATAAATGGGTTTTAGTTAAATCCTTGTTTGCATTATCAAACTTCTCTTCTTCAGTTTGCTGTGTGTTAAAAGCCCTTATTACCATCATTCCATTAAGAGATTCCCTCATTACTAGATTTACCTTATCAACAAACTTTTGAACCTTTTTGAACTTTGGCATGGCAACAGCAAAAAGAGTTCCTACAAGAATAAGTATGGCTATAACTCCAACCCCTACTATCCAAGCCATAGAAGTATTTGTATTAAGAGCTCTTATTACTCCACCAACTCCAAGTATTGGAGCATAAAACACTAGCCTCAATAATAGCATTACAAACAATTGCACTTGTTGTATATCATTGGTACTTCTAGTTATAAGGGATGCAGTTGAGAAATTATCGAACTCTGCATCTGAAAAAGATGTAACCTTTTTAAACACCTTATCCCTTAGATTTCTACCAAGAGAAGCAGAAACTCTCGCACCTAAAAATCCTACAATTACAGAAGCAATCATTCCTAATAAGGCAATAAGCAGCATTATTCCACCAGTAGATAGAATATAATTAGACTGAATCTTGTTCATATCTATTCCTACAGCCTCATATTCAAGCTTTATATAGTTTATTGCAGATTGAGTTATAATTGCATCTGGAATATCTTTAAATTGTTTCTCCATTTCAGTTTTTAACTTGTGAAATTGCTCTTTAGGTAAACTTTTAAGTGCCATAAAAGGATCTGTTCCTTCAGGCAAATTTGGCATAGCTTGTTGAAGAGCACCTTTTTCTACACCATATTTACTAAGTATTGCTTTTCCTAAAAAGGAATTCATCCTATCAATATCCTCTTCATTTGAAGTATCAAGTATATATAAACTTTCATTTTCTAATGCCTTATACTTCTTTAAATAGTTATTATATTCTTCTTTAGTTAAATTCTCTTTGCTTATTAGTTTATAATTTCTATCAACCAATTTATTTTCTTCTTCAGTTAAAAATATCTTTAACTTATCCATTTCACTAACTCTAATTACATCAGGTACAGCTCTTTCAATACCCTTTTGCTGAATGCCAACATTGACTATATTTGACATATAATCAGGAAGAGCAAGATCTGTCATAGCCTGAGCTAAAAGTAGAACTATTATTATCAATATAGATATAACAAAGGGTCTTAGCTCTTTCAAAACATTCTTCATATTATTCCCCCTACCTATCTGCATCAAGTGCATTATTTAAGTTATCTCTCATTTGCATAAATAATCTTCTAAGGATTATCTTTTCTTCTGCTGTAATATTATCAAAACATTCCTCTTGAACCTTATCCATTACTTTAATAGCCTCATTACATAATTCTCTTCCCTTTTCAGTAATATATACCCTCGTTATCCTCTGATCTATTTCGTCTTTCCTACGTTCTACAATGCCTTCCTTCTCCATTCTCTTTAACATTACTGTTATAGTAGAAGGCTTTATTTGCATTCTTTCTGCCAATTCACTTTGACTCTGCCCACCTTCGTTATTTAATATAAAAAGCATAGGTGGTTGACCAGGATAAATCCCTACTTCCTCAAGAAGTACATGGGTACGATAATAATGAAGTCTCAGTATTTCTAAAAATATAAAATATAGTGAATCTTTATCTGGCTTTTTCATATTTTCCCTCCAACTTATATTTAGCCTACTAAATATAAAATAAATAATACCACTATTGTATACCATAGTCAATATATAATTATTACTTTGTTTTTTCATATATATTCCATTAGTCTACTAAATGATTGCTATTTAAAATGCGACAGCGAGAACCGGAACCGTCCGAGACCACTGTCGCAAACTTATGCCTTTTGTGCTGTTTTGGAAAAGTATAGCCCCATCAATAAGAATACTACTGCAAATAATAGTTGCATTGAAATACCAAATCTCATATCTGAGAAAGAATTAACTGTCATTTCATTTATTCTCACAAAATAATATGTTGGGAAGAACTTCGCTATTGTCAAAACCTTTTCTGATAAATACTGCTGAGGTACCATAACCCCTGATATAAATGAAGTACCTAGAGACAGTACAGTGGATAATGCATTTATAACAAATTTATTCCTTGTAACATTATTGATTAAGAATGTAAGACATAGAGCTGAAAATGAGAAAACTACTATATTTAATACATATTTACCAAAGTTTACTTCTCCAATGTATTTACCCTTTAATGCAATACTTCCTAAAATAAATATTGTTGTAATCATACTTGCTATTACTAATTGTCCCAAATACATTTCTTTATTAAACTGTAGAAATTTCTTTGACGATATCTTGGTTCTACTTTGAATGTATTCATCTTTAAAATCAGTCATTACCAACCCTATTGCTGAAATATAAATAGCCATAATTACATAGGAAGTAAAGTTAAAATAATACTTAAACCACATAGTTATACCATCATTACTACTTACATTGTTGGATTCTACCAATTCTACTTTTGCCTTTTCATCTAATGCAGATTCTACATCCACTAAGTTAAATTCTCCATTTTCATAAGTAGCATTTACAAAAGTAAGGAATTTATTGATCTGATTCTGAATTTGTAGTGATTCTACTTTTCTATCATCATTATATAGCTTAATTGAATTCTCCTTATTGATTACCTTTTCACCAAAATCCTCAGGAATTATTATTACTGCATCTGCTACTTCCAAAAAAATTTGTTCCTTTATATATTCTTCATCTAGCATAGTATCAACTATATTATTCTTTTTGCCTAAATAATCTTTTAAGCTATTTGACAGTTCACTATTACAGTTATCAATTATTCCTATATCTAATCTAGTTTCCATGAAATTAGTTTGTCTTTGTATAGTACCTGAGCCATTCATTATTGCGAAAATGAAAAATATTATTGTATAAGAAAGGATGACTCCCTTATTTCTTAATGCTATTCTTATAAAATACTTAAATACTGTCATAATTTTTCCCCCTTAAAAATATATAGGATGTAAATATCAAAGCTACACAATAAAGAGATAATATTAGTATTCCTTCCCCAACACTTTTGGTACTATTTAAAAGATTAATCCTATATAAATTATTGGTAATTATAGAGATTGGATTTATTTTTCCTAGAATAGGTGCTTTTTCATCAATCATAACTTTAATTTGAGGATTCATCATTCCTGATGCAAAAGATAAAAACAATGTAATTGTTATAGCCATTATAATTTTTACACTATCGCTTTTTTTGTTAGAACTACCTATGAATACCCCTAAAGCTACCCCAAATAAATTTCCCATTATTATTAAAATAGCACTGTATTTTATTTCTGAAAATAAATTTAGCTTCAAAACATATTTTATAAAAATAAGTAGTATGCTATTTGCAAATAAATTTAATAGTAGTGCAACTATAACTCCTGATAATAAGAATTTACTTTTTTTCAATGGAGTTATATTAATCCTAGCACCTATATTAGATAAATTTGCTTGAATTAAGTTAACTACTTCAATACCAGCAAAAACTCCATAAGTTGAAACCATTGCAATTAATGAATAAAAAACAATAACTAACGAATTGGCCTTTTGATTTCTACCTAAAATATAGTCTACTGAAAAATCATATTTATCAAATGGTCTATTTAGCTTTTTCATTTGCCTTATTTGTTCTACTACTTCTTTAATAATAGTTTGATTTATCCCTGATTCCTTAACTTTTATATTTAAATCATCATCTATAAAAGCATCTATTTCATCATCTAGCTTTTTAAAAACCTCATCTTCATGGACTTTATGAACATTTAAAAACTCAATTTCCTCTAATATATAGCTAATAGGATTTTCACTATCTATTCCCACATTTATATTTTCTAGTTCTAAATTCATAACTCCACTAATGGTTATATAGAAAAAAACTGCCATAATTAAGGGATATATCAAACTCCAAAAGGAAAATCCAGCATCTCTAAATAAATTTTTTCCTTGATATATACAATTTCTAAATATGTTTTTCATACTAATCCCTAAGCTCCTTTCCAGTTAACTCCAAAAATACATCATTTAATGAAGGTAATTGACTGTGAAGCTTTGTATAGGTTAAATTGTTAGCCTTTATAAAGTCTAAAAGATTGGCTAAGTTGTTAATACCGTTTTCAAATTTTATAATATAATCCTCTCCCTCTCTCTCTACATCAATAACATGAGGTATACTTTTCATATTTTCAATAACTTCATCTTCAATGTCTAAAAACCCAACTACTATCTTTTCAGATGTGGTTATCATGGACTTTAATTCTTCAATTGTCCCAGAAACTAAGCTTCTACCCTTATCCATGATGATAATCCTATTACATAACATTTCTGCTTCCTCTAAATAATGAGTAGTATATATAATAGTACTGCCTTCTTCATTTAACTTTTTTATCCCATTTAATATGAAATTTCTACTTTGTGCATCTACTGCAACTGTAGGCTCATCTAGAAAAATAAGCTTTGGCTTATGAACTATTCCACAAGCAATGTTTAATCTTCTTTTTAAACCTCCACTAAGTTTTTTAGGATAAAACTTTACATAATCCTTTAAACCTACAAATTCAATAGCCTCCTCTACATACTGTTTTCTTACATTTTTATCATCTACATATAATCCACAGAAATAATCTATATTTTCTTTTACATTTAAATTATTAAAAACAGAAACTTCTTGAGGTACAAGCCCTATTTGCCTTTTAATATTATAGGTATTGGGAGTCATTTTCTCTCCAAATACTTCTATCTCTCCTTTGTCAAAACTTAATAGCGATAGTATACAGTTTACAGCCGTAGTTTTTCCACAGCCATTAGGCCCTAAAAGTCCTAAAATTTCACCTTCCTTGACCTCCATATTAAAATGGTCAAGAGCTATTAACTCTTTATATCTTTTCACTAAATTATTTACCTTTATAACCATCAATATCACTCCCATATTTCATCTTATGTTAATTATATGATTTTAAACAAATTCATTGTAGTGTATAAAGTTATAATATCATATGACATTTGTCATAAAGAAAATTGTATTTCATATTGAATATAGTATAATTAGAACATAAAATAGAATTTAAGGCTTTTAACTGGAGGTAACTATATGCGAAGATTTTTGGAAAAGTTAATTATTGTATCATTTTGTTTATATAATAGTTACAAAATAAATTTAAATGAAAATTTAGTTGTTTGTTTTCTCATAAGCCTTGTTATTTCTTTGGTTTTAGATTTAATAGATAATAAAAAAATAAGAACAATTATTTACTTTTTATTTTTAGTAATGTGTTTTTCTAATAACTCATTTATTTTTTATTTACCATTGATCTTGTACAATATTTATTTAGATCTTAGGATATTCACTATATTTACATTGCCTTTAATCTTAACAAACTTTTCTATAGTAAATTTATTATTATCTATTACAGCAGTTTATCTCTCAACTATGACAAAAAAATATAATCAAATTCTTGATGAAAACAAAACCGTGCGAGATGAATTAAAAGAAGATACCTTTTATTTGGAAAAATACAATAAGCAACTCCTAATAGACAAAGAAAAAAATATACATATTGCAATACTCACTGAAAGAAACAGAATCGCAAGAGAACTTCACGATTCTATTGGACATGCAATAAGTAGTAGTATATTACAAGTAGAAGCATTGAAAGTGATTTCAACTGAAGAAACCGTTATAAAAAACTTAGACACCCTTCAGAATACCTTGAAAAATGGAATGGATGACATCAGAAAAAGCATTCACAATCTATACAACGAATCTCTAGACTTGAAAAATCAAATAGAAAAGCTCTGTAGTGAAATACCTACTATTGATGTTGAATTAGTGTATAAAATCGATGATGTGATTAATTATGACTTGAAATTTGACATATTATCTGTTGTAAAGGAGGCCCTCACCAATTGTGCCAAACATTCTAATGCTACAAAGATAAAAATAAGCTTATTAAACCAACCAAAATTTTATTCTATATTGATTGCAGATAATGGAAGTCATTTTGATGATAAAAATAAGGGCATAGGCCTTCTTTCCATGAAAGAAATATCCGATAAATATAATGGATTTTTCAATTGTAGATTTGATGATGGATTTAAAATACATATGACTTTAATGAAAGGATAGTGCATATGAACATTATAATTGTTGATGATGATCCACTAGTAGTGGAATCTCTAAAGATTATTATAAATGCCAATGGAATAGATATATTAGCAGTTGGCTATGATGGTTTTCAGGCTGTTGAACTTTATACAAAATATAAACCTGATCTAATCCTAATGGATATACGAATGGAAAAGATGAGTGGAATAGAGGCAACCAAAGAAATTTTGAAAATAGATCCTCAAGCTAAGATACTGTTGATCACAACTTTCCAAGATGATGAATATATTGCAACAGCCCTCTCTTTAGGCTGTAAAGGCTATATTTTGAAACAAAATATCCAAGGCATTATTCCTGCAATAAATGCAGTTCACTCTGGGAATTTAGTTTTTGATTCAAAAATTGTATCGAATATTAAAAAATACAAAGAAAAAGATGTTGAAATAGATTTGTCTGATAGAGAATTTGATATATTACTTCTAGTAGCAGATGGCTTGAATAATAAGGAAATTGCAGAAAAACTTTATTTAAGCGAAGGAACTGTTAGAAACTATATCTCCAATATGCTTGAAAAACTGTCCCTAAGAGACAGAACTCAGCTTGCAATCTACTACTATAAAATGAAGTTCGGAATAGAAAAGTAGGTGGCAGGAAAATTCCTGTCACCTTAAATCTTCAACAACATTGCCAATCCATTTTTTTGAACGAAGCCTTTTTGCTTCAAAGCCTACCTTGATTACTTCTTCTAAACAAATTATAAAAAATACCTTATCTAGTGGCAATTTAAAACAAACAGCTGCTATATAACCTGCAGGAATGGCAAAACACCAAACTGTTCCCAGTTGTACCCACATAGAATAAGCTGTATCTCCTCCACCTCTAAATACCCCTACAATCATAAGCACATTGAAAAACCTTAATGGAGCGAATACTGCCATGATCTTCAAAACAGTGATTGTTAGTCTTAAAGTTTCTTCATTTATATTAAATGGTTTAGTAATTAAAGGTGCTGTAAACCATAATGCTGTACCTGTCAATAGCCCTATCATTGGTGCTATTATTCCTAATCTAGTTGCATATTCAATAGCTAAATCCTCTTGCCCTGCACCTATCTTATTTCCTACCATAATAGCAGCCGCAGTGGCAATACCTATACACAAAACCATAAACATATTGTTTATAGTGGTTGCTATCTGCATACTAGCCACTGCACTAATTCCAATTTTTGCATATATAATTGAATATGCTGTTAACCCTAATGACCATAACAATTCATTTATTATTACTGATGAAGATGTTCCAAAATAAATCTTCACAAATTCATAGTTAAAACCCATTATTTCTTTTATATTACTTAAAATAGTTTTGTTGTTTTTATGGGCTGAAGAAATTACATAAATCATTTCAACAGTTCTTGCTATACTTGTAGCTATTGCTGCACCCACTACTCCCATAGCAGGAAATCCAAATTTACCAAATATAAGTATCCAATTTAGAAAAGCATTGGTTAACACCCCTATAAGACTAGCAAACATAGGTGGTTTTGCTTGTCCTATACATCTTAATAATGTGGAATATCCTTGTGTTAAACCAGTTATTATAAAAGTTATAGAAATAACTCTTAGGTATTTAACCCCTAAGTCTATAACAACAGCATCTTTAGTGAAAATATTCATGATAACTCCAGGGAATATAAATCCTAAAATAGAAAATATTATTGCTGCTATAGTGCTTAGCACAATATCTAGTCCAAACATTTTTCGTATATTTAAAACATCCTTTTTGCCCCAAAATTGGGATATAAATATACCAGCACCAGCATTAATCCCAGATAAGCATAACATGAATATGAAAAAGTATTGGTTCACTAGACCTACAGATGCAATACAGTTTTCTCCAAGTTTTCCTATCATCAAATTGTCTACCATATTTAATGATGAACTAATTAAGTTTTGTAACGTTATAGGTATAACCAATGTAAGAATCTCAAGAAAAAATTTCTTGTCTTTAAACAACTTTTTCATTTTATAACCTCCTTATCCAATAATACAAAAAATAAAAAAGCACATGGGTAATTAGCTGCCCACCTGCTTTAGGTTCTATTTAACAACCACTCCTATTAAATTGCCTTAAATATTATACACTAAAACAATAAATTAATCAAATATAAACCTGCGACAGCGAGGACGGTTGAGACCACTGAAAAACACATTATAATTTTTTGAAATTTTAACAGAAATATTCATAAATATATAGTAGAAAACCCCCTATTTTGATATAATAGAGTTATCCAAAACACCAATATCAAAGGGGGTTTTCACATACTTAAAGATAAAAATAATCAATTAAGCATCTACTCAATATTATATAATAAAATACCAGAAAATCATACACTAAAATTAATAAATAAAGCTATGGATTTAAGTTTTGTAACAAAATTGCTCGAA
>Ga0129309_1000499_pt1 | contig 29316 bp, 23 predicted proteins | sample L1105metagenome_FD_94439 | JGI IMG/M metagenome (GOLD analysis project Ga0129309, IMG submission 94439) | Ring-tailed lemur group fecal microbial communities from Wisconsin, USA - L1105 metagenome | ecosystem: Host-associated > Mammals > Digestive system > Large intestine > Fecal | place: USA...
TGTGCTATAATATTCATGAAGATAAACGCCTCTTTCGTTATGTGTTTTTGTGGTTATTAACATCATAACATTTTTGAGTGCGTTTGTCTTCTTTTTTGTAACAGTTCTATTGTATCATAACAGGATTTATCAATGCCGAAAATTATTGTTACAAGCCGCTACATTAAACCAAATGCTCATAAAAAATTCGGAAATTATATCAAATATATTGCGACCCGTGAAGGCGTGGAAAAACCCGCACTAAAGCAGGAAAACAAGCAGCTTGATCGTGAAATCTTTATGAATTATCTTGATTCCCGCCCAAACTCACACGGGTTATTTTCGGAAAAAGACGAGCCTATTGTGTTGGATAAAATTGCAAAAGAGGTTGCAAATCACAGCGGTGCAATTTGGACTCATATTGTTTCCTTGAAGCGTGAAGATGCCGAAAGAATGGGATATATTGATCTTGAACATTGGCGGGATTTAGTCAGGCGTCACGCTTCGGATATTGCGGCTGCGCAGAAAATATCAGACGATAATTTTCGTTGGTACGTCGCTTTTCATAACAAAGAAACAAACCCCCATGTGCATATCGTTGTGTATTCGGAGGACGGAAAACAAGGGTATCTTACCAAAGAAGGTATTGAAAAAATCAGGAGTGCGTTTGCGAATGATATATACCGTGATGAACTGAGTAATTTATATCAGCAGCAAACAATGGTGCGTGACAAGCTACATTCCGAAGCCGAAATTGTGATGACGGATTTATTGTCGGAGCTGCAAAATAATATTGACTTTGATCCGCCGTTGGAACAGCTTATTTTAAAATTGCAGTCGCAGCTTAAAAATTTCAAAGGGAAAAAGGTATACGGATATTCGCAGCCGAATGTTAAGAAAACCGTTGACCAAATCGTCGCGGAGCTTGCAAAAAATCCTGTGCTGAAAAAGATGTATGACGAGTGGTGCGCTCTCGAACAGCAGAAGTATGAAACCTACACAAGCGCCATACAGAAGTTTCCGTCGCTTGAAGAAAATAAAGTGTTCAAGCCGATAAAAAATGCTGTCATTCAAGCGGTGTGGGAAATAAAATTTGCTGATAAAAATTACGCAGCGAATAATGATCTCAACGAATCGGATTCAACCGAATATGGCGGTGAAAGTCAGCAGAAAAATACGTCAGCAAATAATATTATAACTTCTCTGCTGCTGACGTTCGGCAGACTGATTTCCGATGATTATAAACATAAATTGCAAGGACAGAAGCTCCGCACCGAGCATAAGCTGAAAGCCGCAATCCGCCGCAAGAAACAAGCGCTCGGCATAAATGAAAATCCGTTGGAAAATCAACAATTCGGGGAGTGATAGATTGTTAAATAACCGTGAAATATATTCCACAAACCTACCGCACCGCGCCATTGCGGTGTATATGTATCTGTGCGACCGTGCGGGAATGGAAGGCTCGTGCTTCCCAGCCATTAACACAATTGCCACGGACTTGAAAATGTCCCGAAGCACCGTGAAACGGGCGCTCGGAGATCTCGAAAAAGCGAAATATCTTCGGCACGAACGCAGATACCGACAATCGGGTGGGAACTCATCAAATCTCTATTTGCTGAATCGACTGCCCTAAAGTTTTTGAAAAAACATCCCACTCACAAGGGCGAATTTTACCCTGTCGGTGGTCTATGGATAGGGTCATCATGAGCCTACAATGTTAAGTAACCAATTTAAAATTTATTATTTTGGAAAAGGAAGTTTTATGCCTTACATCAATTTTTCCGAGGATGATTTATACCGCGCGAATAATGCCGACTTGGTTTCGTATCTCGGCGGCTGCGGCGGTCATGTGAAAAAGGTCGGTTCGACATATCAATACATTTACACGGACGGTTCGGGAACGCATGACAGCGTGACCATTCACGGCGGCAAGTGGTACGATCACAGGAATCAGCGCGGCGGTTATGCGGTCAAGTTCCTGCAGGAGTTTCTCGGTTTTTCTTTTCAGGATTCGGTGCTTGAACTGCTCGGCGGTCATTGTTCCACGCAGACGGCGAGTTCACCGAGAGCAGTTCCTAAGCCTATTGTGAAACCGTTTGAGCTGCCCGAACCCAACTCGGATATGCGGCGGGTGTTCGCATATCTGACCAAACAGCGGTTTATCGATCCGCAGATAATATCGCACTTCGCTCACGAACATAAAATCTATGAGGATGGAAAATACCACAATGCCGTATTCGTTGGCATGGACGAAAACGGTGTGCCAAAACAAGCCTCGGTGCGCTCAACAATTAGCTTCGGGAAAACATTTCGGTTGACGGTCGCGGGCTCGGATACAAATTACAGCTTCTCTCATTTCGGAAATGACGGGAAGCTGTTTGTTTTTGAGGCGCCGATAGATATGTTAAGTTTTATAACCTTGTATCAAAAGGACTGGCAACAGCATAGCTATATCGCAATGAACGGCGTTTATGAAAGCGCAGTGTTGAAAGCGTTGGAAAGCCACTCCGACTTAAACAAAATCTACCTATGCACCGATAACGACGAGGGCGGCATTGAAGCCGCAGAACGGCTGCGGGATATTCTTGCCGAGAAAGGTTACACGGATATTTATCGTATCGCACCACATAACAAAGATTGGAATGAGGACATAAAAGCGCATAACGGTGCAGAATACCTTCCCGCTGTTCCTCACGAGCGAAAGGAATTATATTTGCAAAACGTTTCCGAACTGAACGATATAAAAATAAATCCAAACCGCATAGCAAGCGACCTCACAGCAATTTACAACTCCGCCGACCGGATAAGGTTAGCGGAGTTTTCTGTTGCGGCAAGCGAGCATTTTTTGAAAATTGCGGGGGATGATTTCCCACTCGACAAGATGAAAAATCGTCTTTCTACCGAATATAAATGCTACCAAGATAAAGGCAGCGTTTCCGTTAAACTCGGTAAACTGCAAAACGCAATGACGGCAGGGCTGGAGCAGCTTCGCAAGCCCTCGCAGACCGCTGCGGAACTGAAAATTACAGCGCGGAAATTATACGATATAGCGGAACACGCTCTGCGGTTAGCAACAGAGGAAACGCTTGTTCAGCGAGCCGAGCAAAAGGAAACGTCCGAGGATGTTCCCTCGGACGAGCAGTTTCAAACGACGATGAGTTAGTCGGGTTACAATAATTCTTTAGTTTTAATCGACTTGATAAATGATTTTTTCAGTTCCTGCGGTTTATAGAAAAACGCGGTTTCGGATTTGCTCAATCGTTTTTCGGAGAGCTTTATCGACAGCAGCTCAATACTGCAAATATAATCCGCAAGCTGCAGCAGACGATACTCCAACGGGGATGCTTTTCTGAATTCGACGTTTGACAAGAGCAAGCTGAAAATCGTATTCAGAACAAGGTTTAATTCCTGTTGACCGTTATCGTAATAAACAATGATTTTTTCAAACGACGAAAAATATTCAAAATGCTTATTTATGTAGGCTTTCAGCATTTTGGAAAGCTGTGAGGTCAGCGCGAATTTGTCGCTTGCTTCCTTGCGGTTTATTTTTAACGTGGTGTGAGAAATCGGCGCGTGCAGAAAGAACATTCGCATTTTATACAGCAGCTGTCTGCGCTCGTCTATCGTCATATTCTGATACGGATATTCTCTGCGGATAAGCGGTCCGGTGTGGATATATTTTCGCTCGGAATTTATGTATGACAGCGAGTTTTCAAGCACGGCAATCGGCTGGTAGACATCTTCCGATTGATCGTGAAAAACAAGCGACAACAAATAATAAGGCGAATTATTATCTGCCCTTCCGAAATCGCCGGATTCGTCTACAAAAATACTAAGCTCGCTCATCTTTTCTTCTCCGAATAAAAAATGACGGGGAAGTGTCCCCGTCTGCGGTGGCCCAGATCAAAAGACCAAGCCAAGGCACAGCAAGCTGCACCTTTATTGTATTCACATTATAGCATATTTATTCCGAGCTGTCAAGCGGAAAATTTGAATTTCATGAAAGGATTTTTTATGAACCAAACACAAATCCTGCTGCTCTGCTTATGCGGAGCATTTTTTCTTGTAGTCGCGCTGATCGCCGCAATCGGCGACCACTACTCCCTCAAGGGAATCCCGAACAAGCCCGTAGGTAACGGGCAGCACGGAACGGCGAGGTTCGCGACCCATGGCGAGGTTACAAAGACCTACAAGCATATTCCCTACGCGCCAAAGCTGTGGCGTAGCGGTGAACAACTCCCAGCCGTTGACGGTCTGATTGTGGGCTGTGCAGAGCGCGCCGGAGCGATGACCGCACTGGTCGATGACGCGGATATCCACACGCTGATGATCGGAGCGTCCGGCGTCGGCAAGACCGCAAACTTCCTCTACCCCAATATCGAATACTGCTGCGCGGCGGGAATGTCGTTCGTCACCACCGACAGCAAGGGCGACCTCTACCGAAACACCGCCACTATTGCTGAGAAATATTACGGCTACAAAATTTCGGTTATCGACCTGCGCAATCCCACTCGCAGCAGCGGTTACAATATGCTTTATCTCGTGAATAAGTATATGGATTTATATAAGGCTGAGAATAAACTCGAATACAAAGCGAAGTCCGAAAAATTTGCAAAAATAACCGCCAAGACAATTATTTCCGCGGACGGTGATGTGTCTAGCATGGGGCAAAATGCGTTTTTCTACGAGGCGGCGGAGGGCTTGCTGACAGCGGTCATTCTGCTGATCGCGGAATTTTGTTCTCCGGAAAAGCGGCATATTATCAGCGTTTTCAAGCTGATACAGGACTTACTCGCGCCGTCCGGAACGAAAGGTGTGTCGCGGTTTCAGATGCTGATCGACAAGCTGCCCGGCGAGCATAAGGCGAGGTGGTTCGCCGGCGCGGCGCTGAATTCGTCCGATCAGGCGATGGCGAGCGTTATGTCTACCGCGCTGTCAAGGCTTAACTCTTTCATTGATTCTGAATTGGAACAAATATTGTGTTTCGATACGAGTATTGATGTGGAGGACTTCTGCAATCACAAATCCGCTATTTATCTGGTTTTGCCGGAAGAAGATACAACAAAACATTTTCTGATTTCGTTAATTTTTCAGCAGCTCTACCGCGAAATATTGACGGTAGCAGACGAGAAAGGCGGCACGCTTGATAAGCGCGTAATGTTCTATATGGACGAGATAGGAACACTGCCGAAAATTGAGGGCTTGGAGATGATTTTCTCGGCATCGCGCTCAAGAAAAATATCCATTGTTGCCATTATCCAGTCTCTCGCGCAGTTCGAGAAAACTTACGGCAAAGAAGGCGCGGAGATCATCGTGGACAACTGCCAATGCACCATGTTCGGAGCGTTCGCGCCAAACTCCAAGACCGCCGAGGCGATGTCCCAGAATCTCGGCAAGCAGACCGTTCTAAGCGGATCGGTGACGCGCTCAAGCGGCAGGGACGGCAGCAACCGTCAGCTTCAGATGATTGAGCGACCGCTGATGACCGTCGACGAGTTGAAGTCCATGCCGAAAGGTCACTTTATAGTCATGAAAACGGGCTGTCACCCGATGAAAACACGATTGAAGCTGTTCTTCAAGTGGGGGATCGTGTTCGAGAATGCTTACTCCATTGAGGAAAAGTCCGAACGCAAGGTGCAGTATGCGGATAGCCAAGAGGTTGAGGCGGCGGCGCTGGAAAGATTTCCGCCAAAAAAGGAAGCCTGCTCCCCACCGAAGCCTGTTCCTATTGATTTCATGGACAGCCTTGAAGAAATGGACAAGGAAACCGCTTCCAAAAAGCGTCCGCCTAAGACGAGAAGAAGTGGGACATAGTTCATGAAAAATCTCATATAGGATATTTTTTGAAATGAAAAGCAAGTACGGCGTGCTTGCTTTTCCCTGTTTTTTTTGCCGAACCGGATATATAGCGTCGTATTTTCGCGAAATAAGTCGGATTTTGTCTAAATTTATATAAAAAAGTACAAATATTGTCTTTACAAGCAATATTTAGATTATGATATAATTGTAAGAAATAAAAGGAAACGCTTCGGATAAGCGTGAATTTTGCGCTTTGAAAAGCGGCTTTGTAAGGAAAGGACAAAATTTGATGAAAAAAAGGATTGCTGCCATCGGGCTGGCTGCCGTGCTGATGCTGAACACCTTTTCCGTGGGTGCGGCAAGCGGCGAAGCATATGACGAACCCGTTTGGAACGAAACGGAACAGTGGGAGGAAAACCGGACGCCCGCCGCAGACGTCTCAATCGGACTGTCCGTTGTTCCCAATCGGATATCGGAAACCGCCGTACATATTTTCTGGGAGAATCTCGGAAACGGATATACATATGCGGTTCTGGCGGACGGTGTCGTTGTTGGCGAATGCGCCGAAAACACTTACGAGTTCACGGGGCTGATCGGCGGGACGACATACGAGTTCAGCGTTGAAGTGCTGGATGAAGCCGGAAATACGGTCGCGGCTTCTGAACCGATAACCGTATATACCGATTGGACAATTTCGTCCGGCATCACACTTTATGAAGATAAAACGGTGGGCAATTTATCCATTCTCAACGGTTCCCTGAATTTAAACGGTTACAGCCTTACGGTCGGCAATCTTTCTTTTACCGGCTCGGGAACAATCAATTTAAATGGCGGAACCCTGAACGTCAAAGGAGATGTAGCGCACACCAACGGAACAATGAATATCGGCTCGGGTAAGCTGCTGATAGACGGAAATTACGCGCTTGAAAACAGCTCTTATTGCTACGGCTATCTGAAAATGACGGACGGCGAAGGGTATGTTCTGGTCGGCGGAGATTTCACGACCAAAGCGTACTACAGCCACAGCGGATATCTTACGGCGGGAACGCTGGAGTTGAAGGGTGATTTCACGCAGGTAACCACAAGTCGGTCGGACAACTTCTGTGCCACGGAAAGCCATAAGGTCATTCTCAGCGGAGAGCAGAAGCAGACGATCTCAATCGGCAGCATTGATACAAGGTTTGCTTTTCTCGAATTGCAGAACTTTTCCGATGACGGAGTGGAATTTTCCAAGCGAGTGACAATAGACAGTTTCGAGTCCAACGGCTGCCGCTATGTCTTTGCGGACGGCTCCAGAGAGGGCTGGAGGCTGGAGGAGGACGAGGAAATCGTCGGCGATCTGCTGCTTTCAAAGGGGACGCTGGACTTAAACGGACATACGCTGACGGTTGAGGGGAATCTCAATCAGACGGGCGGAACGGTGCTGCTAAACGGTGGCGAATTGGTTGTAAACGGCAACTACAAGATACAGAACGCGGGCGGCAACAGCAACGGTGTACTGAACATGACCAACGAATCGGATACCGTAACGGTCACCGGCAGCTTCGTTATGCAGTCCACGCAGTCCCATCAGAATTATCTGACGGCGGGTACGCTGACGGTCGGCGGAAACTTCTATCAAAACAATGCGAATGCAAATAATTTTTATACAAGCGGAACACATACGACGGTGCTGAACGGAGCCGAAAAACAGACGGTTAAATTTGCGAATCCCGCCGCTGCGTCGTCCCATTTCTGCAATTTCAAAATGGAGAACACTTCTCCGGATGGGATTGTGTTTGACAGCTACGTCTACATAACAGGCGCGCTTTCGGATACGGAATCCGTGTTCACAAAAGATAAGATTTGCTTGACGGGAAGCCTGGCGGACGGAAAGTGGAGCCATGATCTCATCATCAACACCAATTATACGCTTTCTGAGGATATGCTGATTGAGGGGACGCTGAGCTTTACCAACGGCACTCTGAATCTGAACGGACACACGCTCACCGCCGACCGTCTTACGATGAATTCGCATATTGATCTGAACAGCGGAACGCTGAAGATCAAGGGAAATGTAGCGCAGACTAACGGAACGATGAATATCGGCTCGGGCAAGCTGCTGATAGGCGGAAATTACGCGCTTGAAAATACGGCATACAACAACAGGCAAAGTTATGGGTATCTGAAAATGACGGACGGCGAAGGGTATGTCTTGGTCGGCGGAGATTTCACGACCAAAGCATACTACAGCCACAGCGGATATCTGACGGCAGGAACGCTGGAGGTGAAAGGAAACTTTACCCAGGCGACTACGAATTATTCGGACAATTTCTGTGCCACGGGAAGCCATAAGGTCATTCTCAGCGGAGAGCAGAAGCAGAATGTCACCTTTGCTTCGACGGCGTCAAAATTCCATATTCTTGAAATCAGCAAGAGCCTTTCCAACGGATACATATTCAGCAGAACGCCGCTGTGGGACGAGCTGATTGAGCGGGAAACGGACAAGGAAGCGCCCTCCGTTCCGCAGAATCTTCGTACCACGAGAGTAACATCCTCCGCGGTTGTGCTGAAATGGGATCAAAGTACGGACAACGCCGCGGTCGCGGGCTACCGCGTTTACTGCTTCGGAGAACAGATCGCAGACATAACGGGCAATTCGTATACGCATGAAAAGCTGAAAGCCAATACGGTCTATAAATATACCGTCCGTGCCTATGACGTGGAGGAAAATATTTCCGCGGACAGCGGCGTGCTGACCGTATCGACGGTATCAAGCGCGAACGCGCCGTCCGCGCCCTCGGAGCTGTCCACCGAGAAACGGGAGGACGGCATTAAGCTGACATGGTCGGCTTCACTGTCGGCAAATCTGGAGGGCTACTATATCTACAGGAACGATAAGCAGATCGGAACGGCGACGGGGCTGAGCTATCTCGACAAGACGGCGGGAAAAGGCGTTTACGTCTACTATGTCCGCGCGTTTGACGACGAGGGAAATCTGTCCAATATCCGAAACAGCGTTACGGTTGACAATCAGCCGCCGAGAGCGCCGGAGCTGACTCTCAGCCCGCTGTCCGCGACGTCGGTAAAGCTGACATGGAAAACCTTTGACAATGATATTGAAAAATATGAGCTGTACCGGAACGATATCCTGCTGAGAACGCTGACCGACCGCGAGTATACGGACGCGGGGCTGTCCGTTTCCGAGCTTTACCGCTACTCCGTGATCGCCTACGACGGAAGCGGGAACACGTCGGCTCCGAGCGAAACGGCGGCATACTGCGCGAACGACGAGGAAGCGCCGACGGTCGTTTCCATAGCGCCCGAGGAAGCAAAATGCACGGATCGGGTGAAAATCACCGCCGCCGTAAAGGATAACGCTGCCGTTACAAGGGTAGTCTTTCAGATTTCGGCGGACTCCGCAGAATGGACGGACGCCGGAACGGTGAATATCAGCAATACAAAGCAGACCTCGAACGTATCGTTCACGCTGGACGTGTCGGAGCTGGAGGACGGAACCTATACCGTGCGCGCGGCTGCTTACGATTTCAGCGGAAATGTTTCCGAAAACGATAAAAAGATCGTATCGACTATCCACGTCAATCATACCCTTCCCGAACGTCCCGATCCGATCACGCTGGAGCTGACCGAGGGACACGCGGAAATCACCTGGGGATACCCCGACCGGGATACGCAGTACTTCAATATTTACCGCTCGGAGGGCGGGGAGTTCAGACTGCTCCGAGGAAACTACAAGTATTCCAACTATTTTGAGCAGGAAATGAAGCTCGGCACAAATTACCGCTATTACGTCACCGCGGTGAATTCGTTCGGCAGCGAAAGCGAGCCGTCTGAAATCGTTGAGGTTTTGATGGAAACGGACGATACCGCGCCCGAGGTTACAAGCGCCTACCCCGGAAACGGAGCGGATATCAAGGAAAATCCGAAAATTCAGATCGTCTGCAACGACAATTTTATGCTGAAAAAGCTGACCGCGCAGCTCGCGAAATCGGGCAGCGATTCCTTTGAAACGGTGTATGAAACAACGCTGAGCGGCTACTCTTCCCTTTCCTCCTTCACGCTGAAAACCGACGGTCTGGAGGACGGAAGCTATCTGCTGAAGCTCACCGCAGAGGACGCTTACGGCAACGTCAGCGTCCCGAAGGTCATCGCTTACCGCTATGAAAGCTGCAAGCTCTCCGTGCCCGCGCTGACCGCCGAGGGGCTGGGCTGGCGGAATCAGTTGAGCTGGGAAACGGAAAATACGGAGAAGCCCGCCGGCTATGTGATTTACCGCAAGGACGCGAAAAACGCATCCTACCACCTTGTGGAGCGCGTTACGGGAACCGCCTATTCGGACGGGCAGGTCGAAGCCGGAAGGACCTACTGGTACAAAGTCGAGGCAATCGACCGAAAGGGAAATTCCGTGATGAGCGCGGAGGTATCGGCTGTGCCGGTCGACGAGGATGATACGCCTCCGGTTGCCGACGCAGGGATCGATCTGTACACAGTCGCGGGGAAAGCGGTATCGTTCAGCGGCGCAAGCTCATATGATAACCGGAACAGGATCGCGAAATACGAATGGGATTTCGGGGACGGGACGAACGGCGCCGGAATCGCGGTATCGCACGCCTACGAAAAGGAAGGAACATATACGGCGGAGCTGACGGTATACGACACCTCGGGAAACACCGGAACGGATAAGGTATCGGTAACGGTACACGACGGCTCGTACTGCATGGCGGACTTTACGGTGCTCTCCGAGGGCGGCGTAAAGCTGAGCAATGCCATGATCTACTGCGAAAGCGGCGGAACGCAGCCGCAGACCTACATGACCGATTCAAAAGGAAAAGCGGTTGTTTTCGCACAGCCCGGCGAATACGACTTTTACTTCTGCAAGGACGGCTACCTGCCGGAACGGAAAACGGTGAAGATTGCTTCGGAGATGCAGCCGGTAACCGTGCGGCTGGAGGAAAAGGAGCTGGTAACGGGCGGGCTCACGGTAAAGCCGCTCGATTACACAGAAATGAAAAATCTCGGGATCGACATCTACGCGCCCGAGAACCAGCACGTCTACGAATACACGACAACTGTTGAAAAGAAAAATGATGGGGGCGGAATCGAGGCGCTGGTGTTCTATACGAACCGCAATGGCGAGATCATCGGCGGCGAAACCTCGTACACCTTCACGGACAGCGAGGGACGGACGAGCAAAATGTTCCTGCACGTTTTAACGGACAAGGAATTCGAGGAAATCGAACGGATTCCGACCGTCGCGGTGCTGACGGTCACGACGGACATCGCGTGGACAAAGGAATTCTTCGACGTGGAGCTGACGATTCTCAATAACGCGGACGAGGAATTTTCTATTGAAAACTGCACCGCGTCGCTCAATCTTCCGGAGGGACTTTCGATCGCGGACACCTATTACGGCAAGGATTTGACGCGTAAGATGGGCGAGATTGCCGGCGGAACCTCCAAATCCGTTTCCTGGATCGTCCGCGGCGACAAGGCGGGAAGCTATGATTTGTCGGCGGATTTCGGCGGCGTTCTTATGCCGTTTGAAAAGGCGGTGACCGCAAGATTCGAAACAAGGGAGCCGCTTGTGGTGGAGGGCGGAAACGCGCTGTACCTCGAGGAAACCCGCAATATGGCAGGTACTCCGGAATACTGGAACGTGATCTACAAGCTGACGAACATTTCGGACAAGCCCGTATACGGCGTCCGCGGCGCGGTGGGCGGATTCGCGGAATTCGGCAGGGTGGAAAATATGAAGATGATCTATCCGGACGGCACGGTGGTCTATCTGGAATGGAACGCGGGGCTTCCCGACGAATCGTCCGTGGAGATTTATTTTGACGCGCTGAAATATTCGGAATACGACGGCGCGGACACGCTGGAGCCCGGCGAGTCGGTTATCATTTATGTCACATTGGATCTGCGGGAAGAGAACGCCGCATAAGAGAGGAGTTCTGCATGAAACGGATACTGAGCCTTATCATATCATTGATTCTGATCCTGAACATCGCTGCGGGAACGGCTGTGACCGCGTTCGCGGAGGGTGCAAACGAAAATGAAAAGGAATATGTTTATTCCGGTTATTCGATATTGTATACGGTAACAAACGAATGGTCGGGACACCGTAGCGTGGAGGTCAGGCTGACCAATACGGGCGAGGAAAGCCTGTTCGGCTGGGGACTGAAATTTGACGCGTGCGGAACGATCGACAGCATCTGGAACGCGAAAATTTTGTCGCAAAACGAAACGGAATATATCGTGAAGGGCGAGAGCTACGCGCGGATTCTCGCACCCGGAAAAACCGCGTCCTTCGGGTATATTCTGTCCTGCGGCAGCCCTGAAATGCCCGCAGAGATCGTTCTCTGCAACGATTGGAGAACGACGGAGGAGGTTGAAATTTCCCATGAAGTCACGGACGACTGGACAGGCTCGTATCAGGCGGTCGTGACGATCGCGAACAACGGAGCGTCCGACGTGGAGGCCTGGAAGCTGGCGTTTTCGCATACGGGAAATATCAGGAATTTATGGACGGACGACGTGCTTTCCGACGCGGACGGAAGGGCGCTTGTCGCGAGCAGCAATTCGAGCGCGGTCATCAGAGCCGGCGAAAGCTATACCTTCTCGTTTATCGCGGAAAAGGACGCTTCGGAAGCGGCGGAGCTTTCGGATTTCGTGTTCACCGAAAATTACATCAACCCCGAAAAGCAGCCCGAAGTAATCGAACCGCTTTATGTGTACGGCTATTCGGAATTTACGGACGGAGAATTGAAGCTCCTCTGGTACTCGTCTGTGGAGGAAGGCACATTTTCGGTCGCTCGTTCGGAGAACAATATAGATTACAAAGAAATATTTTCGGCTGAAGAGGCATACGAATATGCATACGGCAAGGTCGATTTCGAGGAGAATTATTTCAAGATCACGCAGACGCTCCCGGACGGGAGAAGCGCGGAAAGCCCCGTTTTTGTCGTAAAATACGACAAAGAACAGGAAATCTGCGTCACCGAGCTTCTGGACAGCGATGGGGACGGGCTTCCCGACGTTTTTGAGGAAGTATACGGAACCGACCCCATGAAAAAGGACACCGACGGGGACGGTCTGACGGATTATGAGGAAATTTACTTGACAGACACCGATCCTTTGGTGTATAATTCGGTTAATGAAGCTTTGTCGGACGCGGAGGCGGACAGCGACGGGGACGGGTTTTCCAACCGCGAGGAACTCGATCTCGGAACGAATCCGCTGAACCCCGACACGGACGGCGACGGCTTAACGGACGGCGAGGAGCCTGAAATCGGCACCGATCCGCTGAACCCCGATACGGACGGCGACGGGATTCCCGACGGGGACGAAATCAAATTAAAGCTTGATCCCACAAGCGACACGACGGACGGGATCAGGGACAGCGAGCGGACGACGGAGCAGAAAATCGCGGCGGACAGCGAAATTCTGTCACAGATCAACACGGACGAAAACCCCATGAAGGTTTCGGTCGAGCTGGAGGCGGCGGGACTGGCGGAAACGAGCCTTTCGGTGAACGAAAGCGGCTACGCTTCGGCGATTTCCAGCAGCGCGGTGATCGGCGAGATTCCCGAGCTTACCTATACGGACGGACTGTCGGTCGGCGAAGTGACGGTCAGATTCACTGCGGACGAAAGCGTGCGGGACAACACGGTCGGAACGTATGCCGGGGACTGCGATGAATTAAAGGGCATCAAGCGGCTGAATGTTTTCCGGTATTTTGAGGATACCAACATTCTGCTGCCGATCGAGACGTTCCACGATGTGGAGAACAATACTGTTTATGCGAAAACGGACCGGCTCGGCACGTACTGCGTGATTGATCTCGAGGTGTGGATGCAGAATCTCGGGGTTGAGCCGGCTTCGGCTTCCGAAAAGACAGAAACGGTTCGGGCGGCTTATGCGGCGGGAGCGGCGGAAACTGCCGGCGCGGGTGCGGACGAGGACGAACGGCTCAATGTGGTGCTCCTCCTGGACGCGAGGAAATCGGTAAGCGATGAGAAATTTAAAAGTATGCGCGATTTGATTTATAATACCGTTTTACAGACATTTACGGGCAGACTTTCCGAGGTAAATCATCTTTCTCTTTGGATTTACAGGGAACAGGGTAAAATAGATAAAATATCGCTGGATAGCATCGACGCTTTTGCGCGGATCCCTAATATTCATCAGAATACAGATCCAACAGCAACGAGCGATAACATGGCCGTTACCGATTTTTTTAGTGAAATCGTAGATCAATTCGGGGTAAAAACCGAAGAATCTTCCCTTTCAACGATTGATGAAACGACACTGTGCATTATGATCGCGGATGAAAAAAACATACTGGCAGCAGCCGAAGATGCACAGGAGGTATTTGAGAGGGTAAGCAAACAGGATAACCTTTACATATCCTTCGTATCGGATACGCTTGATCCGAATGTGAACTGCTATATGAACGACGTGATCTCGGCAACGAACGGGGAAATCCTGAATTTTGACCCCATGAAGCTGCAAAATTATATTTTAAAGTTTAAGCCCGAGGAATATATGATTATAACGGCAAACAACTATGAGCGTGTGAAGCTGGATAAGCCGCTGGTCAAAGGTTCGGGGACGGACACCGATTATGATGGCGCGGAGGACTGGGACGAAGTAAATGTCGGTTTAATTTATCAGCTAAAACCCTCATTGATGGGGAAAAAGGCTCTGCTGATGGACGATATGCCGACAATAAATGACATCATAGGCTATCATGAGCAGGCTTATGTTCAAAGCGGATTAGACCGGCTTACAAGGGATTCGCTTCAATACGGCTCTAACCCTGTTGAGGGTGTGTACCGTCAATTCGTTACGCCGATTCGGTCGTGTCCTGTTGATGCGGATAGCGATAACGATGGGGTCATTGATTTGTATGATAGTATGCCGCTAAACGGAACGAAACGAACGACTAAATCGGATAATGACGAGAGCGTTGAATTTGGGGTTGCTGAAACATACAGTGAATGGAAAACGTTTGCCCTTTCGTCTGCTTCGCAGTTGTATTCCATGCCTTTTGAAACGAGTTCCCAATTTGATATAACCATGCAGAGCAATCTCGAGGTAAAAGCGAGCGCGCTAATCATTTCACGCAAGGAGCCGGAAGTGTATGTAATAAAGGAAGCTACAGAAACAGAGGAAGCTGTAACCGGCAGCCGTCGAAGAATACAATACTGGATAAAAGTAAAATTTGATGGTCGGTTTGGTTATTTGCCGTGTGATATACTAGCTTTCAATATTGAAGATGAAATAAAAATAAAGAATGATCATTTGTTCTCAAACCCGATTCAAGTTGAATTTTGTAATCCATATTCACAAGCGGCAACAAATGCAAATGGTAATAATGGCTTTTCCAGCTATATCAAAAATTATTATCCGTCCACTGATTCAGTAGGAGTGCATGGTTATGTACCATATTATACCCAGAGTATTGCTGGTCCATGTGCAGCGCTTTCGACAATGATGGGTTTATTCTATTTAGTAAAAGAAGAGATCAACCCACAACAATATCTAAGTGGTAAATTTGAAAGTTTTTATACAAACGGAGAGGGGTATGTAAGAGGAGATACAAAATTAGTACAAGCTAAAGACAAAAGATATACGCCTGAATCAGTAATTGACGATATAAGGTCAGAATTAGATAAAGGTATACCAGTAGTAGTTGGTGGTGGAGTGTCGGATAGTTTAATGGATCATTTTGTTCTAGTTGTTGGATATAAAAACAACGGGGATTCACTTTCTGATTATATAGTTATGGATCCATTGGTAGATAATGCATGTGATAATTTAGATGATTTTTACAAAAATTATCCTAGATGTACCACACAATTTGGGCAATGCTATCCCGTCTTGTATTTTGGATTAGTACATTAGAAGTAGTATGGCAAGCAATATAGTGTACAATTTAAATGGGTTAGATAGGACTACATCATATAACGATATTGTCCTATCAACACCTTGCTTTTATGGCTGGTTTAGTTACGAGAGAGATGGGCGATTTTTAAATATAAATGTATATAAGTTTAAAAGCAATAATTTATTTTGAAAGGGAAAAATTATGAAAAAAATAATACTTGTTTTTGTGATGATATGCTTTTGTGGTTGTTCGTCTCAAGCAAATTCTCCAATATCGTCTTCGACGTCCCAAAACCGACACACAACATCTGCTAAATTAGAATCTATTATAGAGGAGTCACATTCGTTATTTCCAAAAGAAACCCCTGAGGTTTTAAATAACAATAACGAAATTGCTCTGAGAAAGGAAAAGTGCACCCAAAACCTTGTTGAATCCTTTCAAAGTGGAATTTTTAGCAACTCTAAATTCGAGTCGGAACAAAAAATTATTTATGACCTTATGGATAGAGACATTGTTTGTTATTTTAATTTTCGTTATGCGTCGTCTGCAATCGAAGAAGATGAACATTATTATGAGGATTTTTTTGAAATAAAAAAACATAAACTGTTTAAGAACTATTTGGAGATGAAAAATTTTGTATATGATACATATTCGGATGAAACTGCAGAAAAACTTCTTAAGGAATATGATACTGATAGAGCGCTATATTTGTCAAAAGATCAATTGTTTCTTTATAATGCTGAAAATTTAGGAATTGTGATTTTTGACATTTTTTCCGAAGGATATGAAGTTGAGATTACAAATATCAACAGTGATGAAATTGAATTTATTTGTTATTATAGTGTTTGGCAAGAGGAAGAAATGAAACCAGTTGAAAAAGGAGCTCTTTGTCATGCAAAAAAAACAAAAGGAGATTTATGGAAATTAGATCAGAATGTATGGTTGAATTGATAAACTTCTTTTCTTGGGCTTATCATGGTTTTATGTGTTTTATGACGACAAAGAGTATTGGGTCGGCGAGGAGGTCGATTGAATTATGTTGAGATTGTAAACGGGGAGACAACAGTATATTATTCCGATACATATGTCGGAAAAAGTACAGCGCAGGGAAAAATAAACAAGAAATCTTTAGAAGATTTTATTGCCCTATATGACGATAGAACACCAATAGATGGCGAATCCGTTTTTCAAGGATATGTGAAAGTGGTGAATAAAAAATGAAAAGAAAATTGAAATATATTGCGTTGATTTGTTTATGCATTCTTAACTCCTGCAAACACAATATACCGGAAATTGATGAGAAATCTTCGTATGTTCCTACTGTAACAGTCAGCGCTTGCAGTGACAACTCGGATGCGGTATTGTCGTTACCCAAGGAGTCAAGCGCTGATTCTCAAGTTCAGGAGAATGCTCCTTCAGATTCCTGTACTGTTGAATCCGAGTATTGCGCGCAGCCCGAAATGGAAATGCACATTCGCACGAATCAAGATTTAGTTGTATACAGTTCTATGTCACTCGATGAAATTACCGTGCTGAATATTACGGTAGAGTGCGAATGTGATCTTTCGTTTTTATCCGAGGCAAAAAATGTGACATCCCTTTCTATTTCAAACGGAGAATCATACGCGGGGCAGGAACCTGCACGCTCATATGTTCAATCCTTTGATTTTTTATTACAAATGAAAAGACTGCAAACGATTGCGGTATACGGCGTTGATGGCTTTTCGATCTCCTGTTTCAATGGACTTCCAAATTTAAGCGAGGTAATTCTTTCCGCCTGCAGTTTTGATGGTGATTCCTTTTTGAATCAATCTGTAAAAAAGTTAGCTCTTTATGACTGTGATTTTTCAACAGACCTGCTGCGCGGTTTCCCCGAAATAACTAATTTAAGCATAGACGGAAAGGTCGATGATTTTTCGTTTCTTACGGGAATGGATCATCTCCGATTCTTGTCACTGACGATGACGAGTTTTTCCAACGCCGAGCATTTGTCCGCTTGTAATCGTTTGGTGGAATTAACGGTAATGTCCAGAGAAGGAGCAAAAGCAACACCCTTAGAAAACACGGAGACATTTGGAATGCTTTCGGATCTAAAAAAGCTCACCGTTTACCGCGGATCTTTGTCATCCAAGCAAAAAGAAGCTGTCGCATTGCTGCTGCCGGATTGTGAAATTACGGAATATGAAGTTCCTTAATTCAGATTGATTTGATTTATCAATTATTCTGCTGTCCGACAAGTATAGGCAAAGGACAAAGGAGAATCCGCATTATGATACATGTGTATTGTATCAGGTTTATACCTATGAAGGTTTTTTTGAAAGATATAAAACAGGGGATACAGTCAATGTGACAACATGTTGTAATCCATTTCAATTTCTTGATACGCAAGGACTGTTGTTTAAGAATGATAATTTGAAATATTATTCAGACATATTGAATTAAATAGACGAATGGGAGGACTTAAATGAAAGAAATGATAATAATACATGTAGGTATGAATACGGAATTATTGAGGTGACGCGATATGATTAAGCAATTAGCTTTGTGCGGATTTTTATTGGGAATTTTGTTTTGCTCGGTAGGGTGTTCGATTAAATCGGAGGAACAACCCGAACCTGTAAAATCAGGTTCGGCTTCGTATGAAGAAACAACTGTCGTTTCCGATACAGAAGCAACTGCAGCCACGAGCGAAAAAATTATCGAAACAACATTGCAAACGCCGCAGCAAAGCGTTTCTTCGGCTGAAAATTCTGCTGATGAATCGGATTTGGATATGGTTATTTGGAAAGCGCCGAATGGGGAACTGTTTTACAAAAAAGACGCGGTTCAAAATGGATCTATTCTCGAATTTGATAAAGCAATTTATCGTCCGTCAACAGGATTTTTTTACGACAGCTTCACAAATCCCGAATTGTTCGATCCGGAAACCTATGATTTCTTGGGCGAACTGATCGAATATGATGAAAGCGACTGGCGTTGCATTCAAACCGGCGATACGATCAACGGATATACGGTTGAGCGCGCCGAAATGTCTTTTAACATTATCGACGAAGAAGTATATTTCAAGGCGAACACGATTACATTTCAGGAAGACGTGATCCTTACGGGTTATTTAATGTATTTCTCGTATGACGAACCAACAACTATTATAGCAGGGGATTTTGTCATGATTCCGGACGAGTCGTTTCAAGGAATGCCGCGCGTTAATATTTATCCGTTCCGTAAGATCATTGACGGGAAGATATGGGAAAATCCGGATGAATTTGTTCCTCTCGCTTATTATACCGATGCACCTGTGATTCCATTGGGAAATCTGTATCGAGATTACGATGAAAACGAAGAATTAAAAGCGTTGGTCGGCGACGGAACGGAATCCAGGAAAATAAGGGTAGAGGTTACGATCGATCATTTATCCCTATGTTTTGCGGATATGATGGGGGACTCTTGGACATCGGGAAAAATCGTCAGCGTCAAGAAAATCCAATAAAGCTCAAAAGCTATTCCCTATCCTCGAATGATCTCACAACACACCCCCTGTACGAAAGCGTTCCGCCTTCGCACAGGGGGTTCATATATATCAAGCCGCCGTCGCAGAGAGCTTCACTCCTCAGCCTCAGAGGCGGGGGCGTCTGCGGCTTGGTTATATTGTTTGTGGAACATCATATTATTCAGCCTATTAAGCAAGTACCAACCATATATGTTTCTGCATTTATACATCAGCCGAATAAACAGATGCGGTCGTGTTGCGTTTCAGTAAAAACGCAACCAACCAAGGTATAATTTATTTTATCATATAATATAGCTTTTGTAAATCCCTTTTTTAAAAATGTCAAAAAACTTCAGTCCCTGTTCCTGAAGGTCACTCTCTATTTGCGAAGGTTGATTTTTTCGGCATATTATGATATAATATAATTGGTTAGGTATGTCGCAATGTTGTATAATAAAAAGGGACATTGACAAAATGATAAAATAAAGGAAGAATGTGTTTCACAAAATCAATAAAACAGAACGCTCGTACAGAGCGGCGCACCATGAAGGAAGAATTCCCACGGTTTTTCGTAAGACCGTGGGAATTTTTTTATCAACAAAAGTCTATTGTAATTCCCATAAACACCGAAAAAGAGTAAGGATTTTCAAAATAAAAATAACGCGCGTGTTTGCTTCACGGCAAATGCGCTTTTTTTATGTCAAAAAATGCAGAACGGTGACATATTACCGCTCCCGTGCTCCGCCCCTTGTGTTTTCGTTCCATTCAATAACGAAGAAAACACAGGAGGTTTAACATGATTGTTAAATATGATGATTTTTTGAGCAAGATTCCCGGCGAAATTAAAGAGGTGGAGGTCGATGACGATCTCGGTAAATATATTACCGAGATGGACGAGGCGGCAGCCAAAATCGACCGCAAGGAAACGCGCCGTCACACCTATATGTCGGTGCTGGAGGAAAAAGGACGCTACATACCCGACGACAGCGATCCGCTGGACGACATACTCAAGGCGGAACGAATCAGGGGGCTCATGGAGGCAATTGAAAAGCTGCAGCCGCAGCAAAAGGAGCTGCTGATCCGTGTGTATTGGAATAAGGAACTCCAAAAGGATATCGCCGCCGAGGAAGGCGTTTCCGAAATGGCGATATCCCGCCGAATGAAAAGAATTATAAAAAAATTAAAATTTTTTTTGGAATAAGGGGGTTTATTTTTCCGTTTTTCGTGGCTTATATATAGAGGGTTAAATTTCGCCCTCTGTTGCTCTTTGAAAATTGAATAGCAGTATTTCAGATACTTTCCCTTGTGCAGCCCATAGTGGTTGAAAGCGAAAGGATTCGACACGATGTCGAAGGTTTCACGCTCAAAACGGAAACGAATTTATTCGTTTAATGCACTTGATGCGCCGCATACCAAGCGTGAACCCGCGCTCCGCCAAGACGTTCCCTGTATCACAAAACCGGACAAGCACGGCGCTTTGCCGGACGAGCTTTGACTCAAAAAGATTCCGTAAGATGATACAAAACCGAGCGATAAAGAGCAGCTCCAAAAACCGATGCGGCAATCGGTGCGCGACGACCTGCGCAGGGGGATAATGATACTTCCGTCCGGCCATAAGTTAGAAGCAGTGGGGGCGGCTTCATGAGAACCATGTTGGGGTGAAAGACCCATGACGCTGCGGTGCTAAGCGGCGGTCTGAAATATTCCCTTTTTTAGCCGGGGGCGCGGGGCAAATACGACAGTTTTTTACAGGCATACAGCGGAGAAATCCGCTTTAAAATATAAGGATAGTCCGCGGAGTTATTCCGCGGATTTGTCCCTACATATTTCAATGACCGTAAATTTTTTTAAATTTCTCTTGACATTACAGTCAAAAGAGTGTACAATATAACTGCACTCAATTGATTGTAAAAAATGGAGGAATTGAAATGGATTTAAGCGGTTTCCAAACTTGTCATCTCGAGGAAAAGTCAATTTTACGGGAAAGACGAGTAATTCTCGGCATGACGCAGCAGCAGGTCGCGGACAAGGCGCACATTGTTCTTCAGCAGTATCAGAAATTTGAGAGCGGGGAACGAAATATTATGACCTGCTCGTTTCAGATCGCCTGTCGGATCATCGAGGCGCTGGAAATGGACATAACGAAGTTTTTTCACGGCAATTATGCTTTTGGTGAGGAAGTATGCTTTTCGGAGGATGGTCTGAGATACAAGAAAACCGGAAAGCTCACCAATGAGGACGTCGAATAGGCGGAACAACCGCACACGAACAATTGAATAACAGCAAAACGGATGACGGCTGTCGTCCGTTTTTGCTTTATTCCCGAAAGGAAAAGATATGGACAGAAAAATCAGGCGAGGACAAATCTACCTTGCAAACTTAGAGCCGATCATCGGCAGCGAACAGGGCGGAATCCGTCCGGTTCTCATCATTCAGAACAACAAGGGCAACAAGCACAGCGGCACGACTATCGCTGCACCGATAACCACAAAACGCATTCCGAACAGGCTTCCCGTTCACGTGTATACGTTTGCGGGAAGCTCCGGTCTGCCGCAGGACTCGAGCGTTATGCTCGAACAAATCCGCGTGCTGGACAAATCTCGGCTGACCGATTATGTCGGCAGGATCAATGACTTCACGATGGACGAAGTCGACCGCGCGCTGAAAATCAGCGTCGGTTTAAATTCAAAATATAATTAAGGGGGCAATATGGAAAAAGAAGCAATCATAAGGTACAAATTCTATTTGTGCCGAAATTTTCTCGACAAGCTGCTGAGTGAAAAACTCATAACCGAGGCGCAGCATAGAAAAATCGAAAGTGTTGTCATAAAGCGCCTTTCTGATGTTTGAACCCATGTCCGCTTTTGTCGGTTATGATACAATTCGCCGCGGATATTTCGGTGACATTGGTAATAGATAAAACCGATTTTTTTCGGTATGATGTGTTGTGAAAGGAGTGATGGTATGGCGGAAATCACAATAATACCCGCAAAAGATCGTTCCGACGAAATCGTCAGGACTGCCGCCTACGCCCGAGTATCGAGCGACAGCGAGGATTAGCTCAACTCCTTCGCGGCACAGATTCGCTATTACACCGAGCTGCTCCAGAACAGCCCCGATGCGGTATTTGTCGATATGTACGCCGATCAGGGTATCACCGGAACGTCGGCGGCGAAACGCACCGAGTTTCAAAGACTGATGGGCGACTGTCGCAAAGGGAAAATCGATCGGATACTGACAAAATCCATATCGAGGTTTGCGCGAAACACCAAAGACAGCCTCGAGGCTGTGCGAGAGCTGAAAACCCTCGGCATATCGGTATACTTCGAAAAAGAAAATATCGATACGGGCGAGATAAGCTCGGAAATGATGCTGGCGATATACAGCCAGTTCGCTCAAGAGGAATCCATGTCAATATCCAAAAACTGCCGAATGGGAATTCAGAAACGAATGGCGGACGGCACCTATAAAAATCCCTCTGCCCCGTTCGGTTATGATTACGTCAACGGCGAATTAAAGATTAACCCCGAAAAGGCGAAAATCGTTAAGCAGATTTTCACATGGTACGTCAGCGGAATAGGAATGAATGAGATAGCGATGCGACTGAACGCACAGAGCGTTCGTGACGAGGTCTGGCGGCACGGCACGATCCGCTGCATACTGACGAACGAGCGATACATCGGCGACAAGCTGCTGCAAAAGTGGTTTACCACCGATACGCTTCCGTTCAGAACAGCCAGAAATCTTGGCGAAAAGGAGCAATATTACATCTGCGGAACGCACGAGCCGATCATTGAAAAATCGATTTTCGAAACGGCACAAAAGATATTTACCTCACGAGAAAAGCCAAGCGGATACGAGGTAGACAGCAGTCCGTTCAGAAGAAAGATTTATTGCGGTAACTGCGGAAACGCGTTCAGACTTAAATCGCGCAAAGATTGTGTACGCTGGGTTTGCAGAAATCACGACCGCTCCGCCGCAAACTGCAATATCCGACAAATTCGTGAGGAGGAGTTTCGCACGGCGTTCGTGAGATTATGGAACAAGCTCCAGGCGCATTACAAGGCGATATTAACGCCAATGTTACGGCAGCTTGAAACGCTCTACGAAAGAGAAAAATCGGGTAACTCGCAGCTTGCGGCGCTCCGCAAAGAGATTGCTGAAGTCAAGCAGCAAATCCATATGATGACTGTTCTGAACTCGCAAGGTACACTCGACAGCGCGTACTTCAAGGAACGCACCCGAGAGCTTGACCGAAAACTGCTCACAACACAGAAACAGCTACACGCCAGCCTCGATGATGAGGAATCCGAACGGATCAACGAGCTGCGAAAGCTGATCGGGATATTCGAGCGAGCCGAAACGATTACCAAATTCGATGAAGTCAAGTTCGGACAGGTCGTTGAAAAAATTACGGTGCTGTCAGAATCGGAAATTCGGTTCGACTTGATAAGCGGGATCAGCTTTACAGAGCAGATCGTGAGGTAATAGGATGTTAAAAAACAGAAGCATACCGTTCGGGTACTGTATGGTGAACGGGAAATACGCGCTGAACGCTACCGAGGCGGAATCGGTTCGTAAAATCTTTTCGGACTACATCGGCGGGAAATCGCTGAAAACCATAGCCGCCGAGATGACAGTGCCATATAATATCGGCAAGGCGGTTTGGAATAAAAATATGGTCTGCCGAGTGCTTGAAAACCGAAAATATTTCGGCGAAAATGGTTATCCGCAGATTGTATCGGAAAGCGACTTCGGACTAGCGGCACAAATCAAAGCGGAACGCAACACCTATCGCAAGCCCACTCCCCGTGACGAGCCACGGCAACCCGAAATCTCAATAATGGAATATGCGCCTACTGAAGAAATCCGGCGCATGACAAACGAAATAAATCAGCTGCTCGATTCGGAAAATCCCGATAGCAACAAGGTTGAGGAGTTAATAATATATTGCGCCCAACTGAAATACATGTCTATAAAGGAAGTGAGAACATGACCGAAACATTGACGCCAAGCAATATGCGGATTGTAGTGATACCGCCGAAATCCCGTGAGGAAATTCGACAGGCTGAAAGGCGGTTAAGAGTGGCGGCATACTGCCGCGTCAGCACTGACCAAGAGGAACAGGAAAGCAGCTACGAAGCGCAGATCAGTTATTACACCGAGAAGATAAAAAATAACACGGAATGGACGCTTGCCGGAATATTCGCCGAAATAATTGTGCAGATTATGATACAAGGAATAGGAAAAATTAAAAAGTGTGCCCTTGCGGTGTAAAAACAGTCGTTGCAGTGTAAATGGAAAGCCGGGTCTTCCCAGTTGTTTTTATTTGGAGGACGATTATGAAAAAGACACTCACCCAGAAGCAGATTACCGATTATGAACAGTTGTGTTATGAACGCAACAACGGTCGGTTGCTGACCCCGGATGGACTGCGATTCATCTTCGAAGCCAACAACTATGCCCCAGAAGCCATCGGTTAGCATCTCCTTGAGGCGTTGGCAAAAAAGGATAGCGGTAGAATTGTTCGTAATATTGTGATATAATTGGATACAGGAGGTGTGTTTCATTGGACAGAAAAGGTGACCTGATTTCCTTCAGTAGATTTGGGTGGCACAAGGGCTTCTATAATGCAGAAGGCTTTGATGACATATCATATGCGCTGTTGGAAATATACTATACGGATTTCTTTGAATATCCAGATGACGAGGATTTTCCGTATGATACAGCGCATTCTCTTTTGCGTGGTTCCTGTAATCATTTTGCTGTGGCACTTAAAAATGTGCTGGGATATACTCCATACGTAATCGAAGAAACCAACGGAAAAGGATTCCATGCTTTTTGCCAATTATACAAGAACGGGAGATTATATTATATTGATGCCAGAGGCGTGACTTCCAGCTTTGACGAGTTTATGGTTGTGGCACGAGAATTTGTGCGAGGCGAATATACCATTCGAGAGACCACACAGGATGTTATCGATGAATGGGAAAGTGGTAGCGAATATAATGACGAAGCCTACGCTTTTGCCGAGGCAGTAATTAGAAAATACATCGACTACTACACAGTTTGATATATACGAAAAAACTCCTCACCGCCGTAATGGTAGTGAGGAGTATCTATTTGCCCTTATGCTCGGACTTCCTGTCCGTTTTTGAAGGTGAATCGCACATCGTCCTTGCTGTGGACGGTGACGAAATCCACCAGTCCGCACCAAAGGGCGATGTCGAAGGTTTCCATCAGGTTGGCATCTTTGAGGGTGGCAAGGAAGGCTTCAATCGTTGCCCTGCGGGACTGCTTGCTACGGATGGTTTCATCCAGGGCTTCGTGCCGAGCCTTGGCGGTGTCGAATCGTGCTGTCAGCCCATCGTAGCGTTTTTGGTATTCCACCTGGTCGAGGGCTACATGAGCATTTTCGTTAATGCACTTTTGAATAAGGTCGGAAACCACCATCATTTCGCTTTCCAGTTCAGCCTGTTCCGCTTTGAGGGCGGTGATGTCGAATGCTGTATCAAGGGATGCGGTGAGTGCTGCAATGATCGCATCTTTCTGGGTTATCAGCTGATTGACCGACGATACGAACATCGTTTTAATGTCCTCTTCCGTCAGGTGCGGGGTGACACATTTCTCATCACCGTCAAATTTGTGATTGCACTGCCAGACTACACGGCGGTACTTGCTGTTGGAGTGCCAAACTTTTGACCCGTACCATTCGCCGCACTGCCCACATTTGATTTTGCCGGAAAAAAGGTGAACTCCGCTGTGTCTGCCCTTGCTGGCTTTCCTGCGTTCTATCTCACGCTGTACTTGCTCGAACACATCAGGGCTGATGATGGCTTCGTGGTTGCCCTCCACATAGTACTGTGGAATTTCGCCCTCGTTGACCTTTTTCTTCTTGGTGAGGAAATCTACTGTGTAGGATTTCTGCAGGAGTGCGTCCCCCTTGTACTTTTCATTGGTAAGGATACTGCGGACTGCTCCTGCATTCCACTTGTCCTTGCCGCCCGGTGATTTGATGCCGTCAGCGGTGAGCTGAGTGGCGATGCCATAGGGTGTCATTCCTTTCAGGAACATACTGTAGATGCGGCGGACGGTGACTGCTTCGTCTGGGTTCAGGACCAAATTGCCGTCGGGACCGCGGTCATAGCCGAGAAACCGCTTGAATGGTACGGTGACCTTGCCGTCTGCAAAACGCTTTCGCTGACCCCATGTGCAGTTTTCAGAGATGGAGCGGCTTTCTTCCTGGGCAAGGCTGGACATAATGGTGATAAGCAGCTCACCCTTGCCGTCAAAGGTCCAGATATTCTCCTTTTCGAAGTAACATTCAGTACCGTGTTCCTTCAGCTTTCGGATGGTCGTAAGACTATCCACGGTGTTGCGGGCAAAACGGCTGACCGATTTTGTAATGATGAGGTCGATTTTACCCGCCATAGCATCCTCTACCATGCTGTTGAAGCCGTCGCGTTTTTTAGTGTTGCAGCCGGTTATACCTTCGTCCGCATATACGGAAACAAACTCCCAATCATCCCTGCCTTTGATGTAGGCAGTGTAGTAATCCACCTGCGCTTCGTAGCTGCTTTGCTGTTCTTCGTGGTCTGTGCTGACGCGGGCGTATGCTGCGACCCTCCTTTTTTTCTTACAGGACAGCGGTGTTGCCGTGTACTTGCTTTTGGTGGCGGGAATGGTTATTACACTCTTTGTCATTTCTCCGTTCTCCCTTCGTAAAAGTGGTATTCGAGGCTGCCGTCCTTAAGAACGGTGATGCCGTCGATTTGTTCTAAAAAGACCTGCTCGTCAAAATCCTCCAATCCGAGGATATGTGCCGTAATCTGCCTTAGCTGAAAATCGGTGTAATTTATGTTGTCGCAGATTATTCCTTTTCTCTTCTTCCCAATGCAATACCAATACACCCACTTGTTTGCGGAATTGACGCGGTGGTAAGTGTTGCCGCACTTAGCACATAGTATCTTGCCCTGAAACGCATCCGTAAGAGTTGCTTTGTGTCGTGGCGAATTCAAATGCAGGTTTTTCCATCGACGTGTCTCGCCGCCGACAAGATGAAACTCCACATCACCGTTCTTCAGGACAACGATGTCCTTGACCCGGCTCTCGAAAATCTCCTCATCGAAAGAATCGGTCTCAAGGACATCGGCGCAGATATTTTTCAGTTCTTCCTCGCTGAAGTTTACGCTGGAACAGGTCATCCCGGTTTCCTTCTTGCTACGGCAAATCCAATGTACATAGGTCTTGTCTCTGACTTTTCCTTTCTTGCGGGTAAACTGCGCTCCGCAGGTGCCGCAGCTGATTTTCTTGGTAAAGCAGTATGTGGGATTGAGGAGCGAGGCTCTGCGTTCCATCTCTGCCTTGACCTTTGCGTAGGTCTCACGGTCGATGATTGCCTCGTGGCAGTCGGCAATGTAATACTGCGGCAGTTCGCCGCGGTTCGGAACCTTGTCCTTTTTGATGGGATCGGAAACATAACATTTCTGCCGCCGGATGTCCCCAGCGTAGACCTCATTGAAGATAAGCTGCCGCACCGAGGTTTCCTGAAAATCGTTACCGAGGATGGTGCGGATGCCTGCGTTGTTCAGGTTATCTGCAATATCCCGCAGGGTGATGCCATCGATATACATCTGAAACATCCATCTGACCGATTCGGCTTCTTCCGGAATGATGATGTACTTTTTCTGCTCCTCATCGTATTGGTAGCCGAGGATGTGCTTGTTAGCCACGCCAACCTCGCCGCTCTTGAACCTCTTGTGGATGCCCCATTTCACATTCTCGGAAATACTGCGGCTTTCTTCCTGTGCGAAAGAAGCGAGGAGCGAAAGCATCAGTTCTCCGTCCTCGGAGAATGAATTGATGTGTTCTTTCTCGAACCGTACCTCCACGCCGATGGATTTGAGGTGGCGCACGGTTTCCAAAAGGTCTACCGTGTTCCTTGCAAATCGGCTGATTGACTTGGTGAGTATGATGTCGATCTTCCCGGCTTCACAGTCGGCGAGCATTCTTTTGAAATCGTCCCTCTTGTAGGTGAGGGTGCCCGTTATTCCACAGTCAACATATACGCCTGCGTATTCCCACTCGGGGTTCTTCTGTATCAGTTCGCTGTAGTAGCTGACCTGTGCGGATGCGGAGTGCAGAAGCCGCTCCGTGTCCTTGGAGACGCGGGCATACGCAGCGACTTTTTTCTTTGTCGGAAGGGCTGTCTTTTTTTGTTCCAATCTGGTGATTCTTCGCATGAAAATCACTCCTTTCCAACACTATATATAACTCTAAAAGGCTATAAAGTCCAGTCATTTTCGGATAATAATGTACCCAAAGATGGTGCAAATTCGACCTGCAGTTTTGTATCAATTATGGCATATTCCTCTTCGGTCAGAAGTCCCTGGCAGCGGAGGCTTTTTGCTATGAAAATTGCCGTCTGATACCGCAATTCCGCTTGAAATGTACTCTCACTCACTGCAATCACCGCCTTTGAAACGTTCTGCGATATAACAGGCGTGACAGCAGTACTTCCGTCCGGCATTTCCGTATGCTGTGAAGCGCCCACCGCAGTGGGCACAGGTGAAGTCATACACAGCCTTGCGGTTGACCTTTTCCGGATGGGAGTTCCACCAGACAATACGGCATTTATCCGAGCAGAATTTGATGCGTTTTCTACCAGGTGTCTGAGTAAGTAATGCACCGCAACACAAACAAAAGTCTGCGTTAAGGTCAATTCGGTTGTTGTCCGCAGCCCTTGTGCCTGTCAATCCCGCTTTTCGGCAAAAAGCGACAACGGTATCTTTCTTCAAGCCCACGGCCTTTGCGATGGTGGCATATCCGAACCCCTGTGAGCGCAGGACGGTAATTTGGTCTTTTTGCTGATTGGTCATTATGATTTCCTCCTTCTGAGGACTTTCCTCAATGACCCATCTGGACAAAAATGCCGACTTTGGCCGAAAGCATAAGTGAATATCTTGTCCCCAGAAGGGCTACCTCGCTTGCCACCGGATATGAGATTGCCGTTTGCTCCCTAAAAACAGCAAAAAAATAATGTACAGCCCCAATTTATACAGACAGCATAAAAAGCGCCTATGGTAAGGATTAAGCAACAAACAGGTGGCGCGTTAGAAGCGGTGCCTGTTTTGTCTTTAGTTGAATTCGCTCATTGTTGTAA
>Ga0129309_1000504_pt1 | contig 29129 bp, 39 predicted proteins | sample L1105metagenome_FD_94439 | JGI IMG/M metagenome (GOLD analysis project Ga0129309, IMG submission 94439) | Ring-tailed lemur group fecal microbial communities from Wisconsin, USA - L1105 metagenome | ecosystem: Host-associated > Mammals > Digestive system > Large intestine > Fecal | place: USA...
ATAAACTTCCGCAACCGAAATATCTTCCGTATCTGCCACAAAGTTTTTCATCAGTTCCACCTGGGTTTCTATCGTTCCTCTTTCTAAGGTTTCTTCTGTTTCCATTGAAATTCTGGCATACAAACCTGCCCGGAATGGTCTGTTCACCTCTGTCTGGATGGTTGCACTGCTGACTACTTCCGGAATGTTTTTCCTGCTCTTTCGTGCCATTTTATACAACCTCCTTTACCTTGACCTGCAGATTATTATCATCATCTATTACCGTATCAACTCCCATAGCGGGTAATTGATTCAGCAATGTCTGATAACAGTCATCAAAATCAAAAGTGATCTCTATATTCTTTTTATCATATACTCTGATTTGTCTGATCAGTTCTACCACCACAGTGCGGGACAGTTCTTCAATATCCTGATATTTTACAAAATAATCCAGCCAGGTATTGGATTTGTCTGCTTTTTCCAGCTCACTATCCATTTCTTTCTGGATCGCACGGATATTCTCTTCCGCATTTCTAAGCCGTTTTCCATAGGCTGCATGAAGCTCTACATAGTCTTCTTTTGATACAATGCCCTCTTTCATATCCGAATAGAGCATCATCCGTAACTCCTTGCAGCGTTCTGTCTCCTGCTTTTTCTTCTCCAGCCTGTCCTGCAGCTTCTTCATTCATAAACCAAAACTGACTTCTTTCAGGTGTTTACGGGAATGAAAAAACACCGACTAAAAAGCCGGCGCACCTAATGTCAGTTATTCCTTTCCTCATTATTTTTCGTTCATTCCCAAGGTTACTCCGACAGTTCTACATGAATCACTTCCACCTCTTCTTCGGGTTTCGGTGTGTACTGTGGATTTAACTCTTTCTCTACTTTGTACCGGTTCTTCTCGTTTTCATCTGCAAGAAGCCGATAGTTTTTGTGTTTCGTGATATCATATTTATCCGAGAAAAATGGTCTGGCACCACGGATCTGCAGGATACATTTTCCTCCATCCATGACTGCAATCTCATCTTCCGTCATCAGCTGTTTGCCTGTTTTCTGGTAGTTCAATCCAAAGGACTTCTGATTACTCCTCGTCTCCGAAGTGTTATACAGGTCAATGGTTTCCTTCCCCAGAAGCTCACTCATTTCCTTTAAGGTGGTTTTCTCTTTGCCACCAAGAAAAAGTGTAGTATCACAGTTGCCCAGAATGGTATCTGCACTATCCTTATACATTGCCTTTAGCTGACTCTGGGACTGCAAAATAATAGAAGCAGAGATTTCCCTGCTTCGGATAGTTGCGATCAGCTTGTCAAACTGAGGAATCTGCCCGATGTTGGCAAACTCATCAGCGATGACACGCACATGCACCGGCAGTCTTCCACCATATACATCATCTGCCTTATCACAAAGCAGATTGAAAAGCTGTGACTGTAACATGGCAATCACAAAGTTGAATGTGGTATCCGTATCGGACATGATCAGAAACAAGGCTGTTTTCCTGTCACCGATCTTATCCAGTTCCATTTCATCGTAAGACATGATCTCACGAAGTTCTGCGATATCAAATGGGGCAAGTCTGGCTCCACAGGATATCAAAATACTTTTCGCTGTCTTTCCAGAAACAAAATGTCAATAGTTTTTTAATCACTTTTTTCCGAAAATGAGCAAAAAAACCTGCTAACAAAAGTCAAGTACTTTTAAGCAGGTTTTTAAAATTATTTCTTTAATCTATTTTTGTGTACAACAAGAAGACTGGCGTTATTTCCAGTCTGTATAATTACATCAGATGATTTTTGTCTTCTTTACTGGTAAACTTCCATCACCCTTGCATAATAAATACGCAGGAATTTATTCAATCCAGCAATTTTTGCATGTTTTTTACTTTTACCTTCACTTTCCTTTTTCAGAATATAATTGTATACGGCATCATCTTTCGGAGCAGAGTGACTTTTCAGCACTCTCATCACTTCATATCCGACTTTTCTGAGCGTTGATGATCCCCTCTTTGTTATCCTGCGTTTTGAACCAATGAACTGTCCTGATTCATATGGTGGTGGATCAATCCCAGCCCATGCTATGAGTGCTTTTGCATTGTGCAGCTTTCTTACATCTCCAATCTCCGCAATAAGTTTCACTGCAAGGACATTACCAACTCCTCCCATTTCCCTGACAACCGAATATTCAGGTAAGGACTTCGCAAGTTCCTGCATTCGTGTTAAAATAAGAGACAGAGAGCTGTCTACAGCCCTCAATACTGATACTGCTTCCTGTACTAACATTTTGGTCGATGGGGTGCTGGAAGACAGTGTAGGAATGCCACTTGAAGCTAATTCATAGACTGCCTCAGCCTTAGATCTGCTTCTGTGGTATTTCTTTTCTTTTGCCCAAGCAATATATTCCTCAGTGAACTTTTCGAGACTCATAGATGTGATCAAATCAAAGTGCCAGAATCTCTCTACAAAGTCGCTGAGTTTATCTTTTCCATTAGCTTCATTCCAACTGTTAAACATCTTCTTTATTCCCGGCAGCACATAATCCAGAACATGTGTCAGCTCCTGTAAAGCTTTCACATGTAACTCCATATAGTACCGATAACGGCGTCCCAAAAGTTTGAGTTCAGCATAGGTTTCTTCAGTGCCTTCATATCGTTGCAACTTAAACCATTTCTCAATTCCGTAGTTTGCGATCATTATTGAATCAAGTCTGTCGGTCTTTGCTCCCCTGATGCTGTTGTCTTTCGCATATTTTTTCATTGCGAACGGATTAACAACAGATACGAAATATCCTTTGTCATGAAGAAATGTCACTACGGGCAGATGGTAAATACCAGTGGCCTCCATCACTATCCTTATCTCTCCATCCAGCTTGCTCAGTAAATTATCAAGATCTTCCATGTCCTTTTCTACATGATGTATCTCAAAAGGACTGCTCACTACTTCTCCATAAGGTTTAAGTATGCAGACTGTGCTTTTTCCTTTCGATACATCTACACCTACGCTTATCATTTTTTTAATCTCCTTAAACTGTATTAGTAATTGTTCCAGCCGCACTTATTACCATCCAGTTTAGTTAGTTACGCGGGAGCGAATCCCTACCTGCTTAATCGAATGCTTATAATAAGGGGTTGGTTAACGGTTTTTTTGACGGATGCAATGATCCAAATAGAGCTACGTCAGACCAATTACTCCCCTATATTATAATAAAATAAGTGCAGCTGTCAGAGTTAATTACTCTCCAACAACTACACTTTTATGGTACTAAATAGAGCATATGAATTTTCATACACTCCATTTTATATTCTATTTTAAATTTGTCAGATTAATATAGATTGGTATTTTATTAAATAGAATCCTATCTCTACTAGCACGCTTATTTGAAGCACTCTCTAATCTTGTTTGAAATATCAGAATCAACAAAGCCTTTCTGTGCCATATCATCAAGTATCCCACATGCTTTGTCATGTGACAAACCCTTCTTATAAGGTCTGTCTTCAGTAAGTGCCTGATAAATATCAATGCACGCCATAATACGTTCTGGCTCATTTAATTCATCAGCAGTTTTTCCAAAAGGATATCCTTTTCCATTTAACTTTTCATGATGAAGAGCCGCCCAGTCTCGTATTTCCTCAAAATCATTAACTTCCGACAATATGAGATATGTATAACCAGCATGATTTTTCATTTTTGAAAATTCATCATCCGTAAGTTTATCCGGTTTTTCCAAAATTTCATTACCAATTGCCATTTTCCCAATATCGTGCAAAGCACCCGCCAGATACATTTTCTGTACGCTTATTGAATCAAACCCTATGTATTCAGCAAAGATAGCCGCTTTTTCAGCTACCCCTATAGAATGCATACTGGTAAAAGGCGATTTATAATATACAATCCTTGCAAAGAAATCTGCAACGCTTTTACACGTTTCCCAGTCAAGATCTTGTTTTTCCCTTGGAATAATTTTCCATAGCTCAGACTCAAAAGAATCATCCCTTAAAGCTTGGAAGGATTCTTTTGAGAATGCCTTAAGAAAAGCATCCACACATTCGGAATCAAATAGCCGATTCTTGTTTTTTGAAAGATACTGGCATATAAAATCCCATCTCTGCTCATTAAAATCCTTACTGTTTCCAATGATATCAATCATATCAGCAAGGTGAATAATTCTTGCAAATAATGGTATTTCCTGCCATGTCTTCTGAAATGGACCAGTTCCGTCAGCGTGCTCATGGTGATACAATATAACATTTGAAACGTCTGTTTTAAATGGAAGTTTCAAGATATTTTTTTCACCATAAATGCAGTGAAGATTCGTTTTTTTCTCTGATAAATCATTTTTGAGATCAAATTCCGAATGCTTTTGCAATTCTTCGGAAATATATTGTGTCAGAGCATTATCATGCAGCAATGCGCATATGGCTAAATCTTGTAGTGCATCACTTTGGATTGCCCAGTATTCAGCCATACGCACGCTTATATATGCAACTCTTTTTCCATGCTTATTTTTAATATTTACCAGTTCTGCTTCAATACAGTCTAAGGCATAAGAGCATGCTCCTGCCAGTCCGACAATATCTATACTCAGCTGTTCTTCTTTCATAGATATAATCACAATATATTTACGCTTCTGAGAACTGATCTTTTCCTACGGAACATAACGGGCATTCAAAATCTTCTGGAACATCTTCCCATTTCGTTCCCGGTGCAATACCACCTTCCGGGTATCCTGCTTCCTCGTCATACTCCCATCCGCAAACATCACATACATATTTCATTATTGGTTCCTCCTTGTAAAATATTTTAATCCACAGCTGTTTTGCTGTTGTATCCTTATTATTCTATGGTATTGATATGTACAAAATTTATTTTAACATTTCCATAATCCATGCAAGTTACAGTATGCATATACTTCCTCTATCTGCTCTCCGTCAGAAAGACAGAAATCTGCAACTGGCTCCTGTCCGGGATTTAACTGTTTTCTGTAAACGCCCTGATTGGTATTTAATGTAATCCATTCAATAAAGTGTTCTTCAAGCATTGGATGTTTGGTTTCTCCAACAACAACATGAACATGATTACCGTCTACTGTATATACCGGTACATGCTTTTCAACTGCGGCATCTGTTACTCCGGCTTTCAGTTCCGGCATCGGCTCTCCACAACAAATTACAGGTACACCTTTGTCTTTTACCTTTTCAATAATGTTTCCACAATGCTTACATACATAATATTTTACTTTCATGTCTATTCCTCCTAATAATTCTCTTCATGTACTTCAAAATAGCTCTGCGGATGATTGCATACCGGGCATACCTCCGGAGCCTTTGTTCCGACTACAATATGTCCGCAGTTGCGGCATTCCCATACCTTGACTTCGCTCTTTTCAAACACCTGAGCAGTTTCAATATTCTTAAGGAGTGCACGATATCGCTCTTCATGATGTTTCTCGATTTCCCCTACAGCTCTGAATTTTGCTGCAAGCTCCGGGAACCCTTCTGCCTCTGCTGTTTTAGCAAAGCCATCATACATATCTGTCCACTCGTAGTTTTCTCCTTCTGCAGCAGCAGCTAAGTTTTCTTTTGTATCACCAATTCCTGCTAATTCCTTGAACCACATCTTAGCATGTTCTTTCTCATTATCTGCTGTTTTTAAAAATAATGCTGACATCTGCTCGTAGCCTTCCTTTTTCGCTACAGATGCAAAATAAGTATACTTATTTCTTGCCTGTGATTCTCCTGCAAATGCCTCCTGTAAATTTTTCTCTGTCTGTGTTCCTGCGTACTTGTTAGCAGCCATCTCTTTTACCTCCGTTTTCTTTATCACTTTTTCAAAATCTGATGCCGGATGTTTACACAAAGGACATACAAAATCATCCGGTAATTCTTCTCCTACATACTCATATCCACAAATCCTGCAACGCCATATTGTCTGACCATCTTCTGTTTTTCCTTCTGCCTGTGGCTTAGGTTTTATGTGATTCTGATAGTACTCGTATGTTACAGAAGGGATATCACTTAAGACTTCCATATCTGTTATTTCACCAATAAACATCGTATGGGAACCCAAATCTTCTATTTTATTAACACTTACAGAAATATATGCATTTGTTCCTTCTGTGATATAGTAAATGCCATTTTCGCCCCTTGCACATTTTTCAAATGTTTCAAACTTATTCATATCCCGCCCGGATTGAAAACCAAAATGTTTAAATAATTCAAACTGGGCTCTCTGGCTTAATACTGACACTGTGAATTTTCCGGTTCTTTGGATCATTTCATGTGTATAATTTGCTTTATTTACACAGATACTTAATTGATTAGGTTCTGATGCCGCCTGGATTGCAGTGTTAATGATACAGCCATTATCCTTTTGGGCTTCTCTGGCAGTCAGTACAAATAATCCGTAACTCAGCTTATACATCGCTTTTTTATCCATTCTGCTCCTCCTTCATCTTTTCCCTGCATCTCGGACAAATGCCTTTAAAGGAAATATCATATTCCAAAAAATCAATTCCATGCGTATCATGAATTCTTTTCATTAAATCCGGTATTTCCTCTATATCTACATCCGATACCTCGCCACATTTTATACATCTCACATGATAATGATTTTTCAATGTGATATCGAACCGATTTGCTCCATCTGGCACTTCAACCTTTCTCAGAGCACCTTCTTCTGACAGTATATCAAGATTTCTATATACCGTTCCTTTTCCAATGGTAGGATATTCCATCTTTAGAAATTCATATACTTCATTTGCTGTAACATGCCTTTTCATTTCATATACGGCATTTTTCACAAGATCTTTCTGAATTGTATTTCTTCTGTTAGTCATTTGTCCTCCTTATTAGGATTTATTCTTAACTAGAAGTATATATCAGAAGTTTTAAAATGTCAACGCCAAATTAGTAATAATTACTATTTCTAAAATAATGATAGCACTTTGTAAATATCCCTTTTTCGCACAATCTTATTCCATAATTTTTCGTTCAAAAACATATTTCGATTCAGATGATAAGTCTCCTCTAAAGGTATATCCAAGTCTGTCAAACTTTTGTATATCTGTCGGATTTTCAATTTCTTTTTCTGCCATATATCTGACCATCTCACCACGAGCCATCTTGGCATATGTACCTTTTGTTACCAATTTATCTCCTGATCGTTCACAAAATGTAACTGTAATATATTGGTCTTTATCTGACAGATATTTTTCTATACATTTCGAGTATTCTTTTGATGCAAGATTAATCATAACCCTGTCGTCGTCGATCACTGAACGATATAATCTTTCACCCCAGTAATCATATATATTTTTTGTATCTTCTATTTCAGCTTTCGCCTGCATCTCCAAGCGATAAGGCGTTACACCATCCATCGGTTTTAGCACACCATAAAACGCAGAAAGTATCCTCAAATGATTTTGTATATAATCAAACTGCCGATTTTCAAACACAGATGGTGCCATATACTGAAATGCAATTCCCTCATACGATAAAACAGCCGGTGTAAGCATGTTATAAAGATCCATGTTTTCTAACCTGTTGAAATTCTGTTCTGCAATCTTGTCATTACATTTCCAGATGGACTTCAGTTCTTCTTTTGACTGACTTTTCATCCAGCTCAATATCTCTGCCGTCCTGTCAATAAATTCTGGCAATTCAACTGGTGCTATACTGTCTGTATCAGTAATCATTTTTTTTGCAGGTGATAATATAATCTTCATCACATCAATTCCTTAAGCATGTTTTCAGGATCATCTGCCGCCTTAACTTTATCATTTGCCTTTATAATGATTCCCTGCTCATCAACAAGATATGTGGTTCTTACTACTCCCATAAAAATTTTTCCATAATTTTTCTTTTCTTTCCAGACATCATATGTTTCAATAACTTTACGTTCCGGATCAGATAAAAGTGTAAATGCCAGTCCATATTTTTCTTCAAATCTCTTATGAGATGCTACGGAATCTTTACTGACGCCAAGAATGACCGCACCCTTTTCCGTAAATTGAGGGTATCTTTCTGAAAAACCACATGCCTGCTTTGTGCATCCCGCTGTATTATCCTTTGGATAAAAGTATAAAACCACTTTCTTTCCTGCATAATCGGATAATCTATGAATCTTTCCATTCTGATCTGGTAACTCGAAATCTGGTGCTTTTCTTCCTACTTCCAGCATTCTTTACTCCTCCGTCTTTACCGCTTTCTCTTTATTTACCTTTACTTTCTTATTCCCGGAAATCATTTTATGACCTGTATAGATAGCCATCATCATACAAAAAAGAGAACCCAGTGCAAAATATTTGTGACTTGATTTTGAAGCTTTATGCCCTGTGTAAAGAGTACCAAGCATTGTAATTAACGCTCCTGCTGACCAATATTTATGTGCTTTCATACTATACCTCCGATTTTTTATATTTTCAGTGTCTACAATAGTAATTATACTCTATAGCAAATCCATGTCAATTTAATCAACGAAGCTGTCACATCCATTTACTATTTTTTATATAATCTATTTTTTGTCTGTTCATAAATGATTTTTTTCACCTTTTCAATATCCAAAGGTTTTGCCAAATGTGCATTCATTCCTGCTTCCAAACATTTCTGTGCATCTTCCGCAAAAGCATTGGCAGTCATTGCAATAATCGGAACTGTGCCTGCATCTGGTCGATTTAATGCTCGAATTGCTTTAGTAGCACTTAGTCCATCCATTACCGGCATCATGATATCCATAAGAATTGCATCAAATGTTCCCACTGGATTATTATTGAATAATCCAACAGCCTGCTGTCCATCATTGGCCATTGTAATGATTGCACCTTCATCTTTTAAAAGCATTTCTGCAATCTCGGCATTCAACTCATTATCCTCGACCAACATAAGATTCAAACCACGAATACTATTCTCCTTCTCCGTTTCTTCCTTCTTAGATTTTTCTGGTGCAGAGGCCATCTCAAAAGGCAGTTCAATTACAAAAGTTGATCCTTTTCCAATTTCACTGGTAACAGAAATCGTGCCACCCATTTTATCAACCAGTTTTTTCACAATAGACATGCCAAGTCCGGTTCCATGATAAGCATTGCGGGCATCAGATTGTTCTTGTGAAAACGGTTCAAAAATATGTTGCAGAAATTCTTTGCTCATGCCAATTCCTGTATCAGAAATTATCCAGCGATAAGTAATTACATTATCCTTTTCCTTTATACATTCCTGTTTTGTTGAAATTTTTCCACCAGGATTTGTAAATTTAATGCTGTTCCCATATATGTTCAAAAATATTTGCCGCAAATGTAGCGGACTCGCTATAACATACGGATGTACAAAAATAATATCTCCTGAAAAATCCCATGAAATTCCCTTATCCGAGGCATTTCCTTCTATAATAGCCTTAATATCATAGAAAATATCAGATAAACAGACCAATTCCGGTGAAAATTCTTCTCTGCCATCCTCCAATTTACTCATTTGTAAAACATCATTAATTAAAGACAACAGATGGTTTGCTGCCTTTTCCATTTTTTTGTAATTTTCACGCACAAGTTCCTCATCATTGCTGTGTGTCATATTGATTTTCAAAAGGCCAATGATTCCATTGAGTGGTGTTCGAATGTCATGACTCATATTAAGAAGAAATGTAGATTTCGCCCGATTCGCAGTCTCTGCTGCGATTACTGCCTTACGAAGCATTTCTTGCTGTTCAAGCTCTTTTTTCTTTTCTTCATCAATAACCTGATATGTGTAAAGTACCTGTGTCAAAATTCCCTTGTCATCTCTCGAAACCTCAACAAAATTTCCCCGCACCCAGCCGGAAAAAACACCTCTGTACTCCTTGCTTAAATACCGTTGCGAATCCATACGCTGTGGCAGCGTATTCAAATCAACAAATTTTAACATATCTTGCTGATTTTTCACATTTGCGGTATTTTTTATTGCTATGTAAATAGCCTGTTGAGAAGACGAGTAGCCATCAAGAATTTTAATAACTTCATCTTCTGCTTTAATAGGTACAAAGGTATCTGTTACAAGATTAATTAAAAATACACCCGTATAAATATCAGATAGGGCAACTGCCGTCGCATTAAGTTCCCTTATTTTCTCCTGCTGTTCTTTCTCTGATTCAAGTTTTGCAATTTTATGTACTGCCTGTCTATTTGTCTTTTGCAGGTGTCCGACAATAATAATATTAGAAATAACTCCCAATACAATCACAATCAATTTATCACGATTAATTGGCGTATAAAAAATCCAACTATGATCTGTAGAAAAAAAGGATGCTGAATACAAAACAGCAACAACACCACTTATTATTCCTGCAAAATATCCAAATTGTACTATAGCTGCCGACAGCAGAACAAATAACACAATATTCGGATTGGGAATGTTAAATTTGTATCTATAAATGAGCAAATTTGAAAAATTGCACAAAATTATCCCGCTAACTTCATAAATGCATCAAAATCATTACTTTCTTTTGCACATCGGAAGAGATACTGATACTTTTCTGTCTGGATAATGCTTCCAATTCGGTGGTAGCCTTTTTCGAAAGAACAGAATTCACCGGTCCTTGTCACACACATAAAATGTGCCATTGACATGAGCAGCCAATATCTTCGGATTCCCTGCGCAGAACGTATCTGGTAGCCGTCCAGTGCCAGTTTATCCTTACACTGGCGAAAAAATATTTCTATCGGCCACCGTCCAGCATAATAAGACAGTTTTTCGTCCACTGACAGTGAGACGTCTGTGCTGAGAAAGGCCCGTAGTGCTTTGGGATTTCCAAATGCTTTTTCCGGATAACTTAAAAGAACTACGGCATTTTCAATACCGTTGAGTTTTCCCTCATATCGATACACGTAGTATTTTTGCCTTTTCACTGTCACAAGGTGAAAATTGGAACGTGTGATTGATAAAAGAGCAGCAAATTCATTAAGCTTCTTTTTGAATCCAAATGGATAAAGCATCCGGTTTGTTTTCAGTGCACCTATGGTATGAAATCCCCTCGCTGCGAAAGTATTGATTATTTTTTCAGAAGTATACCAGCAGTCGCAAAGGAAATAGGACATTACCGGTGGAACCGGCAGTTCTTTTGCAATGTTTTCTACAATATTGATCTTGGAAATCGATTTGTTGTACATTACAAAAGCATAGTTCAGGACAATGCCGTTACAGGAAAGCATAACCGCAACTGCCTGGTGTCCATAATCCTGTTTTCCTTTTAGATGGGATTGATGAAAATACGCATCTTCAATAGGATGTAAAGCCCGTGACGAAGGCTTTGTCTTTGAAGCTATTGTATCGTCTACAATGCAGAAAACAGGCTTGCCGGTGCGTGCTGCTTCTGAATAAATAATCTCTATAACAGAACGTTTCAAGGTATCTGAAAGTAATGGATCATCCCATTTCCCTGAATTAAGGAAATGTGCGATCGTAGTTCTGTGACAGGAACTGTTTTTAGCAAAGTCCGTGGTTTTTCCATGATATCCTGAAATAAAAATACTGACTAGGATACTCATAAGATGGTTTATCACCCGGTTCGAATAAAATTTGCATAAGTTTAATTTCATAAGATGGTTGTATATGAATGAAGAATGATGTATAGTATTTGCGAGAGGCACCTTCTTTCGTAAATGTTGAAAATGTTTGTTTTGTCACTTTCATTATACAACATCCGGAATCGAGGTGTCTTTCTTTTATGCAAAATCACGAACTTGCTCATTTATAGTTTGTATAAGATAATGCAGGCTAAAATCTGTATTATTCCTGCCAATAGACTTTCTTTTAGCTTAAAATCATTTTTCTCCATGAAAACTGTCCTTTCCCCTCTCCACCATCTTCCAATCTGACAATACACTGCTAAATTTAGGCAAAAGCATTTATTATATTATACACCCCCCGAATAATATCGTCAATCAAGAGCATTGGCAATTTAAGGAATTGTCTTAATATTTTTTATATAGATTACTATAGCAATCTCACTTTCTATACGCCAAATAAATCTATTATAAATTTGAAATACTAATCCTACGCTTATTCGATCAAGAAGTGGACTCATATTAGTCCCATTATATCATTTCTGACCGATATGATAAAGAAAAATATGGACTAATTTCAGTCCTCTATTTCAGGTGAAGTGAATGGAACAAAAAATTAAACAGGTTGGTATTGATATTGGTGGAAATATCCGGCGTATCAGATTGCAGAGAGGCTACGGTCAGACCGAACTTGTCCGTATGCTCCAGTTAGAAAATATAGATATGACCAGGGAGTCTCTGGTAAAAATTGAAAGAGGTATTCAGCACATCACTGGCACTCAGCTTCGTGGTATCCGGGACTGCCTGCATACTACTTACGATGAATTACTCAGTGAATCATTTAATAAAAAGTAAAAGAGCCTACCATTATCCGTAGAAAATATTCCACAGATAATAGTAGGCTTGCTTTATATCTTCTCATTTATCAAACAGCCTGTCGGCTTGCTTCTGTAACCAGCATCCGGTTAATCTTTTCCTGCATGGTTTCCTTTGCATCTTCATTGAAATGATAGCGGACAATGTAAACTGTCTGTCCAATCTTCTTTGTAAATGTGTTTCCTTCTGTTTTTGTATTCATCATTTTTTCCATAATCATCAATTTCCTTTCTTTCCTGTGCCCGACAGAGAGAGGATTTCTTCTATCCCTGCCGGGAGTTTATCGGTACGCTGACAACATAAGTGTCAACATGGAGTTTGAAACTTTTTTCGGGTAGTTTTTTCTATTTTCCAAAATACTACTGAAAAGTTTTTTGAATGTTCTTGTTGACACCTGTTAAAAAGTAGCTGAAATGCCAGTAAATACAAGGGATTTAGGTGTCAACAAAACTGTCAACAAGCAATAAATTTCCGGGTAATCAGTAGCCTTTCGGCATCAAAATCAGCCTTTCTCTTTGTCGGGCAGGTCAAATGGCAGTTCCAACTGCTCTGCTTTCGTCAGCTTCGTAAATCCATCTTTATCCGGTTCGTTGCCACGTTCTTCTGTTCCCTCTCTGATCCAGCTTCTCTGTCTGCCATATCCTTCCTGTGAAAACCTGTGAACTCCTGACCTCTTCCAACCAGTGATCTGCGTATCCATAATGGAACAGATCTCATTTGTCTCAAATTTTTTCGGCTCCCGTTCAAAATGGTCAAAGGCTTCTTTCCAGATCTGGACGGAACATACATGGGTTCCCTTGTAGGCATCCAGCCAGCCCTGAATCATTCCTGCCATCGTATCTTCCTGTGTAAACTGTTTGCGGTATTCACTGATTTCCTGTTCCATTTCTTTTGAGAACTTTAACAGACTGTTCTTATCCTCTGTTGACCAGTAAATTTCCATTGCTTCTGCCCACAGCTGGTCAAAATAGGCTCTGGCTTCTTTTTCATCATCAAGAATATGCTTCTCTGCCTTACTGCTGTCAATGGCAATCGGCAGGAAGCGTCTTGCCCCGGTACGGTCAAAAGGAATGAACTGCCTTGTATTCGTTGATCCGGCAAAGATGCACTGCCGTTTTCGGTCTTCCTCATATTTATCGTAGGGATTCCGGTAAGTGTCTTTCTGCCTGGTCAGAAATGATTTGATCTCCTCATTGCTTTTTGCACTGATCGCTGCGATCATCTCTGACATTTCCATGATCCAGTGTCCCCGGAGATGCTCATATATCTTGCTGTCATTCAACTGTTTCAGGTCATCGGAGAACCAGTCATCATTCAGTGCGAGAAAACGGAAGAACGTGGATTTTCCGGCTCCCTGCTGACCTACCAGACATAGCATTTCATCTGCCTTACAACCCGGACGGTAGATTCTGCTCAATGCTTCCATCAGGAAGTGCTTCACAACTTCATAGACAAAATCCGAAGCATCTGCCCCCATATACCGTTGCAGAACGTAACGGATTCTCTCCTGACCGTCCCATTCCAGTTGTTCCAGATACTCACAGATTGGGTGATATGCCCGGCTGTTAGCTTCTATGCGGAGTGCCTTATCCATACATTTTTCACTGGTGAGCTTGTAATACCGTTCAAAGAAATAATAAAAATAAGTCCTGCCATCATCGTCCAGCTTGCAGATTTCCTCATTCCACCAGAGTTTTTTCACAATATCAATCCTGCCAGTCAGCTTGTTATACTTCATGCTCTCACGCACAAGCGGATCGTTTCTCAGCACGACCATATAATTCCCTACTGTTGCTTTGGCAGTTCCCTTCTGTGTATATTCCAGCATCTGTTTTACTTCATCGACTTTACTTTTATCTACCATCCGGAGCATTTCTTTCATGGCATCTTTCTGTTCTTTTGTGGCGATCTCCTTTATCTTCTCTTTCGCATTGCTCAATCTTCTCCACCTCCTTCCGTTTTTCTCTTACAAGTACTTCCTTATCTGCCTGATCCCCGAAGAGCAGAATATCCAGATAATACTCAACAACCGACAGCTCCCGGAGAGCAGTCATGAACTTTTCATGCCATTCTTCCGTCCATGTTTTTGGTGCATACTGCTTTTTCCATTCCAGAAGCAGACTCCGGTAATCCAGATATGCTCTCAGGCATCTTAGATATTTTTTCTGCCAGAGTTCTTCCGGTGTCGGCTCCGGCTTTTTTATCGGAACACTTCTCCTGTTCTGCGGTAATCCCCTGCCGGAACAAGAAATCCCAAAATCATCTGCAAGCTTCATAGCTGCATCTTTCAGTCCAATTCCGAATAGCTGTGCGGTAAAATCAATCGCATCGCCTGTACAGCCACAACCGAAACAGTAATATCTCCGGTCTACTTTCATGCTGGGTGATTTGTCATTATGGAAAATGCAGCGGATCAGCCCGTTCCTGTTGGGCTTTAACCCATACATCTCAGCAGCCTGCCGGACGGTCACATTCTGTTTTACTTCATCAAATAATCCCAATTCGCTTCCTCACTTTCTTAAATCCGCTTCCCAAATCTGGGAAGCAAGTTTTCACTAAAAACAAAAAAGGCACTTTGTCCTGTCCTTACGGAATCAACAAAATGCCCTATATCTCCAGATCACTGGAATGTGATTTTCCTTTATTCAGTTGTTTTCTCTCTGTCTCTTCTCTTTGAATCTTTGCTATATTTTGTGCAAGTTTTTCCCTGATAGACGGCTTTACTTCTTTCTTGATTTCTTCCACAACCGCTTTCTTTTTCTCTGGTTGCTTTAACTGACGAACGATTTTTACAACCGCTTTTTCCATCGCATTTTCAATCTTCCGTATCAATCCGTCCAGCCTGTTTATCGCATATTCTTTTTCTTTTCGTGATGCCTTACGTTCCGGACTTTGTATCCACCTCTTAGAATCTTCTGCCAGATAAATATCATCTTTTCTGGTAGCCAGCACAGCTTCCTTTGCAACTTTTTCCACTGCCTTGTCATAAGCTTCACTGGATACTTCATCAAGCAAAGTTTCCACATCTTCAATACGGAGTGTCAGCTGTTGTAACTCCTGTTGCTGTTCTTCAATCAGCTCTCCCTGACTTAGAATCCGGTCAGAATTGGCAAAGAATTTTTCTTTAAACTCTTCTTCCTGCTGTTTTATTTTTTCTTCCTGAGATTGGATAACCTTTTCATTTGCCCTGACATGGTTTGACTGTCTTGCAAGTTCCAGATGATTTGCATTGACCTTATCCCTCTGCTGATTGAGTGTTTCCTGCTGAACCGCAATCTCTTCTTTCTGCTTCATGCGGATATAGTCCTGTTTCTCCAGATACTGCCTTCCACCATAAGACGGTTCTTCATCAAGTTCCAGTCCATGACGTTTGCAGATGTCAAGGAACATTGCCCGACAAGCAGAATCAAAAACAATCTTCCGGTTATTTGTCTTTGATCTCTTCTTTTCTGGATTCGGAAGTTCAAAGCCAAGTTCTTCCAGTGCCGCTTCCTGCTTTGGTTCAATCTCCCCATACCGGTTCGTAGCATCGAATACATGACGCTCATGGATATGCGGTGTTGCTTCGTCCATGTGCAGTGACCAGTCAATGATATGCACGTTAGAACCAAACCGTTCATCAAACTCTTTCTTAAATTCAGCAAAAATTATGACCAGCGTTTCTGCAGAAGCATGTTCATCTATCGTCCCAAGCTGATAAATACTTTCCTCCGGGCAGGTCTTTTTATTTTTCAGAACATCTTCCACCCCTTTGCACCTGTCGGGGTGTCTGGCTTTCTCATGCCGCTTATTCTGGTTAATCACATAATCGCTGTAATGCTCCACATAGTAAGCCATCTCAATCTGGTTAAAAGAAAAATTATCCTCTTTTCCCCGATCAGCCATTGTGGTATATCCCTGATAGCAGTCCCAGTAAATATTCTGCCGGACACGTTCATTGTCGATATGCTCGCTGTGTTCCGGGTCAAATCTCCGGTCATTGTGAAGCGGATTGTAAACACCATCTTTGCCAGATCGTCCATTATGTCTTGTGCCTTTCAATTCACATCTCTCCTTTTTTCAAGTTGTTTTCCCCCGAGGGGATTGCAGCGAAGCTGCCAAAAACCTCTGTCCCCGTTACAGACAGTACCCAGTACCATATGGCGAAACGCCATATCACTGGGCAATGGCTGCCGCCCTTAACCTGCTAAGGGCTTCGCCCCTTAACCCCAGCAAGGTGCTGCCGCCCTTTGCAATCCTGACACAAAGGACTTCCAGTCCTCTGTACTCCCGGCAGACAAAACATAACTCCTGCCGCTGTCCCTTCGGCAAGATCTTCGTTCCGTCTGTCTTTCCAAAATCCTCTGCATCGGATTTTGTGAAAATATAAAAATGGGCAAAACAAAAGGCACTAACTTTTTACGGTTAATGCCCTTTCCTTTACTCATTCACATTTTCAAATGCTTCCTGTATGTATCATTCTGATAATTGCTTCAAAACCATTTTTACAATTTTCCTGAGTTTCATTCCGTCCCTCAGTCCCAATCGGTAGAAAAATTCTTCTGTCTCTGCTCCGCTGTTAAATATCTGGTCACAATATTTTGTGATGACTTCTTCCTGTTCCGGCGAAAGTGTGTCGATTACTTTTTTATATTCTTCCTCAACTTCATCTGGTTCTGTCACAGACGGCTGGCTCAGTTTCCAGTCTGCATACGCTTTTCCCATATGCTCCGTTATAGTCAAGTTTATAAATTCTTCAATCTCTTTTGTCATTTTCATTTAAGAATCCCATTCCTTTCTCCGGTAGTCTACTCCATCAATGCTTCCATCATAACCCGAATAACTTCTCTCAGCTTCAGTCCGTCCCTTAATCCCATGCGGTAATAAAACTCATTCAGGTCACTGTTATTATTTGAAGTTTCCGTCATATAGTCAAAAATAATTTTTCCCTGCTCCTTCGGCAACTTCCGGATCAGTTTTTGCACTTTCAGTTCCAGTTCTTCATTGAATGGATCGTACTGCTCTCCATCTTTTTCCTGATAAACTTCTTCCATTCTTTTCCCAATCAGGTCATTCATGAACTCTTCCATTTTTTCTGTTAATTCCATCTTTTAGTCTCCCATCAATCTGATCTTGACTGTTTCCAGCCATACCACTGCCCAGCCGGAAAGCACAGGCAGGATATAAAGTATAAAACCTGCCACAAGCATCCTGACCGCTTCTGTGCCTGTTTCCTGACCAAATCCATACCCTAATACTGCTGTGATGCAGATGATTCCCGACAGGATATGAAATAGCGTTGCTGACAGCCATGTGAAGAACATAACCACCAGTTGTATCATTGTCAGGCACATCCGCACTGGCAGTAATACAATTTTCACAATGATTCTTACAACAACCATGACTGCCACCCCTTTCACTGTTTCAAATAACTGCGGTAACTGTCTATCACAGAATCTGTCACACCGCTTTTGTAAATCTTTCGGATATCAACGATCTTTTCATCTTTCAAAAGTTTCAACCATTCCAGTAAATCTTTTCTGCTGTTTGCAAAATTACAGCATCTTCCATCTGCATATTCAATCCGGTATCTCATAAGCCCCTCCTACACATACACCAGTTCATTTAAAATGATTTCATCTACCCGGCTTCTTACATTGTTTGCCCGGCGAACCCATTCCATCTGATCTCTGCTTTTTAATTCTTCTGTAATGTCTTCCTGTTCCATCATCTGATCCATAAGAAAATCTTTACGTTCCTCACACTGCTCATTCAGATCTGCAAGATACGTCCAGAGTTTTCCAGTCAGTGTAAGATAAGAATACAAGCCACTCTTATAGTCTTTCAGATAATTTCTATGAAGACTTCCATAAAAACCGATCTCTCTTCTTTCTTCCGGCACTGCGATCAACGGCAGGTAGATTTCTCCGACAAGGATATAATCCAGACCATTACTGTCGTCGTGAATGATTCTTTCTAATTTGCTCATGCTGATGCAACTCCTTTCTTTGGTTCTGCAGGTGGAAGCAGTGATACCGGAATGAACACACCTTTTGCAATATCTTCCTGCCGGATTTCTTCTTTTTTTGCATCCATCTCAGCTTTCTTTTTTGCCTTTGTCCGTTCATAGTATTCTTGCTGCTTGCCATTTGCTTTTCTTCTCAGGTAATTCTGGTGAAGTCTGTCTTTTCTGGCTTCCCGCTTTTTCATTTCTTCAATTTCTTCTGGCGTCATCTCTACCTCACCGAAATGTGGCGGTAAATATCTGCCAATGAAGTTAAAATAGATTTCCACTTCCTGTGTTGTTTCAACGCTTCCTTTCCGGTCACGTTCATGCACCACAATCTTTTCAACAAATTCATTCAGCATATAGGTGGTCAGTTCATCGAAGTTCTGGTATTTATCAACCAGTGAGATAAACTTCTCCGCTGATCTACGACCTTCCTCATAGCTGGATAACTCAGCTTCCATATCTGCAATCTCTGCGGATAATTCTTTCTGTTCTTTGGAATACTGCCCGTCCAGAATTGCATAACGTTCATCTGGCAGTTTACCGAGAATGTTGTCCTCATAAATCCGACAGATCAGTTTTTCCAGTTCCTGCACACGTTTCTGTGCTTCTGATAATCTGGTTTTCAGCCTTGTGATCTCACTGGATTGTTGTGAAGTATGTGCCTTTTTAACAGTCTCCAGGAACTCTTCCCGGTTCAGTTGGGAATATTCTGCAACAGCCTTTAAAAGTTCCCTAATCAGTTCCATGACCACATCAGCATTGATTCTGTGCTGTGTCGAGCAGAGCGTTCCAACCGGAACTTTAGAATATGCAGAACAGGTATATTGCGGTACTCTCTTCCCATTGTTCACCCTGTGGACATACATCTTTGAACCGCAGTCTGCACAATACATCAATCCTGTCAGTGGGTGGGCTTCTCCCCATCCATCTGGATACCTTTTCACATTGCTTCGGATTCTCTGCACATTGTCAAAGGTTTCCTGATCTATGATTGCTTCCTGTGTGTTCTCAAATACCGTCCAGTTGTCCTCAGATACATAATGGCTTTTCTTGTCCTTGAAATGTTTTCGGGTTTTGAAGTTCACTGTATGACCAAGATACTCTCTTTTCTTCAGAATCCCTGCCACAGTGGAAGACCCCCAGCCATATGGGTCTTTGATTTCCTCCACTCTGCCTTTCCACAATCCGGCATCTTTCTTTGCCATATGCACCGCTGGTATCTCAACCTTATCTTCTTTCAGTATCCGTGCAATCTGGTATGGTCCGTATCCGTCCATCGTCATGTGGAAGATTCTCCGTACAACTGCTGCCGCTTCTTCATCAATAACCCATATATTCGGATCATCCTTATCTTTCAGATAACCATACGGTGTTGTACTTGCCACATGCTTTCCAGACTTACCCTTTGCTTTAAAGGTAGATTTGATCTTCTTACTGGTATCCCTTGCATACCATTCGTTCATGATATTTCGGAATGGGGTAAAATCATCATCTTCCCGGAAGCTGTCCACGTTCTCATTGACTGCGATCAGCCGAACGTTCTTCTGCCGGAGCAGTTCCATGTACTGTCCTACTTTCAGATAATCTCTTCCCATTCGGCTCATATCTTTTATCAGGATCGTCCCAACTTTCCCGGACTCCACTTCTTTCATCATGGCAAGAAAGCCGGGGCGGTCAAATCTTGTGCCTGAGATTCCATCATCGGTAAAATGCACCAGATTGGTAAATCCGTGTTCTCTGGCATACTGTTCCAGAAGCTTTTTCTGGTTGGAGATACTGTTAGATTCCCCGTTTAATTCATCATCACGACTGAGACGCTCATACAACGCTGTCATGAATCCCTGTGTCTGTGCCATTCTCTGACGCCCTCCTTTCTTCGTTTTTCCGTTCCTGTGTTCATCCCATATCCGTTCCTATACCGGGTTCTGATGTTTCCGGCACGTATTTCCAGAAGAGACATGCAAAATGCACATTCAGGTCTGGTATCCCTATGGGCAGGCTGTTCCGTTTTCAAGGTTCGTGTAAGAAACTTCAAAAATCTCTTTACACGAAACCCATCGTCCAGCTCCACTTTTACAGTGTGCCTAACGGAACTTTTTGGTTTTGTGTCATTCTGAAATGCTCCTTACACTAATTACATGTCTGGAGTGCCAAAAGGTTGGTATGTTTCAGAATGTTTTTAAAAAAGTACAATTTTGTGTTTTGAGTAAAAAATAAGCCTCAAGAGACTTTTTAATCACGTTGGAGCTCCAATTCTTTAAAAAATAGTGATTAAGAAGTCTCTTCAAGCTTATAACACCAGCCGCCATTTTATATTTTTTATACTGTCTGACCGCAAAGTGCTGCGGATCTCTTTCTTCCAGTTCCTGGAACATCATATCCACAGGATTCTGGTAAGTTTCATCCTCTTCACGGGTTTCGCTTTCGTTCAAAAGATCCAGAAGGGTATTCAGGTTCTTTTCCTCTTCATCCCCTTCATACCAGATAAAAGCAATCAGTGCTGTGTACAGCAATTTCTCTGCTTTCACCCAGAAATCTTCGGAAGCTTTTTCCCCTTCGCCTTTGGTATTCACAATGATTGTTGTCACCAGCTTCAGGATATCTTTTTCAGACCGTATATAAGCAAATGGATTGTAATGAAGGGACTTGGAAAAATTGATGGTATTCAGAACCTTAATCACATATGGCTCATGTACCACTTTTCCAGATTTATCTTTCATGATATTTCCATTCTTATCTTTCTTAGGTGGTCCCTTTGCTAACATCTTCCCGCACTCTTCAATCAAAGTGCCTTTCGGATCTGTAATGACCATGGAACAGTTCATTTGCATGACCGATGGTTTTACAAAAAAACGTGTCTTACCGGAACCACTGCCGCCGATGACCACTATATTTTTATTTCTTGCATACTTTGGCTGTTTAGGTCTACTTTCCATAGTCAATGCTTCTGTTGCTGTCAATGGAATGTTCATCCATGGATCTTCTGACATATAAGGCTTGATATCCTCTGCATTTCCCCATCTGGCTGAACCATACTCGATTCCTTTCCGGAGTTTCTTTGCATCTGCCTGTTTCTGCCAGACCAACACTTTCAGAACGACTGCAACAACAATACCTGCTAGCAGATCTTTCCAGTTATTGCTTAACACAAAACCAGCAAAAATCCGGTCTGCGTGTTCCATTGCATATAATAGTTTGTTCCCCATATCTTCTCCCGGACTGTTCCGGTAAAGAAAAAATGCCCGGTCTGCATAGAAAGCAGCCAGAGCATAAGGAATATTTGTAAGAACCAGTTTCTTTTTATCCAGGGCGGACAGCCTGACCCTGATCTTATTCTTCCATTTTTGCATCAGATTTTTACCGATTTGCTTTTTCATCGGCTCTGCTCCTGATGCCGGTTCTTTACTTTGTCCTTCGATTTCTTTGGCATCATTGCCCGGTAAGCTGCAAGACGCTTATGAATAGAAGGTTTATTCGCTTTTTGAATCTGTTTCTGGGAAAACTCACGGAAAGCAGCATTGAGTGCATCCTGATCACGTCCCTTGAAGAATACCAGATAAACCGGAGGCTCTTTGCTCTTGTCTTTTTTCAGAGCATAATTGATCCCGTATTTTCTGGCATACCGTTCAAAGGACTTGATATTTTTGTCCGTGATCTCGATATTGACCATCCCGGCATTCTGTTTTGCCAGCTCTTTTACCGTGACCTTTCCCTGTTTCGGCTGATTTTTCTGTGCTTTCTTCTCTACTGATTTCTGCTTCTGATGACGCAGATACGCAACAAGAACCTTTTTCAACAGGTCTGCTGTAATCTTAGTAGCCCGAATACAGAACGTGACCGTTTTCTGAGTTACCTCTTCCTGCATGACTTTTCCCTCCTTTCAGCGATTCAACTGCTGTCCAGATCTGTAATCATGGCAATCACCCCCTTTAATAAAAAAAGACAAATTAACCGGTAATCAGGTTCTGCACCTGTACGAGTTTTTCTGTCCCTTCTTCTTTTCTCTTATCTTCTCCACCACAATAGATGGGAACACACATTTCAAGTATTCTACTGTAAATACGCTGATGGGCAGTATCCAAATCTGTGGATTTCATTTCATTCAGTCCCAGATTCGTTGTTATGATCAGCGGAAGCATTTTACAATAGCGGCTGTCTATCACATTATAGACCTGCTCCAAAGCAAACTCAGAATTTCGTTCTATTCCTAAATCATCAATAATCAGCAGCGGATAATCCACAAGATTTTGTATAATCTGGTTCTTATCTGCCTGATAGCTGGTCATTTCATTTAAAATCCTGGAAAAATTCGTCATCATGACACGTTCTCCCTGTTCCAAAAGTGCATTTGCAATACAGCCTGCAAAGAAACTTTTCCCAGTTCCAACTGGTCCCATCAAAAGCAATCCTACATTTTTTCTCTTCATATCTGTCCAGTTTTCTACATACTGCCTGGCAATTAGTGTCTTCTGGTTGCTTCCATTGTCATTTTCAAATTTCCATTCCCAGAATCTTCTTTCCCGAAGTCCGACGGATTTTCTCTGATAAAGCAGCCGCTGTGCTTCTTCCCGCTGCATCTTCTCATCCAGTTCCTGTCTGGCTTTCACCTCGCATTCGCACAAACAGGACACTACATGCTCAAATCCCATCAGACTGACTTTCATCTGTTTTCTTTTTCCACAGATGCCACAATGAAGACATCCCTCTTTGTCCAGATAATCTGCTGTTACTTTATTTTCCATCACAGGCTTTCTCCTTCCTGAAATTCATATTTATCCATTCCTGCCCTGGCTCCATCCCGTTCTGCCCAAAGACAGATTGTTGCAAAATGGTTCTGATATTCTTTTCCACTGGATTTCATATAAACAGAAAGATGATCAATTCGTTTCTGGTAATCCCATGGAAAAAGCATCATCAACTCCCGCAGTTCAGCTTCCGACAGAACAACATTTTTAAATCTCCCATACAGACTGAATTTTTCTTCCAAAGCGGAAGTATTGCCCTTACTCTTATCAGTATGATTCTTTTCAGTCTTATTTATCTTAGTATTACTTCCATCCAGATTCTTGCAGTCCGGACTTCTATTTTTTTGCGTTCCGGACTTCCAGTTTCTTGCAATCCGGATTTCCAATTCTTTGCAGTCTGGATTTCCAGTTTCTGGCGTTCCAGAAGCAACGTATCTTACTGGCTTTCCTCTGATCCGTTTCACAAAATTTTTCACATATATGACAGAAGGACGATTATTCCCCTGCCGATACCGTTCGATCAATCCAATCCCATGCACACTGTCAAGCTCATAAAGAAGCTTTGTCACTGTCGTATGCGACATTCGCAACAGCTCCTGCAATTCTGCGATCGTGTAAATAATATAGACATAACCATCACCGTCAATCCAACCATTTTTCTTGGATAGGCTGATTCGATCAAGCAGAATTCCGTAAAGGAGCTTTGCGTCTGTGGACAGGCTTGCAAACTCTTTTTCTGTGAACAGAGCTTTTGGTATCCGAAAAAAAGAAAACTGGTCAGATTCTTCTGCTCTGAAATATTCAAAATCTGCCATAATATTTTCCTACTCTTCTACATCGAAATCACAATTTGCCGCACTACCTGTACCATGACATAATTCATCAAGCACATAATTGAATGCATTCATCGCCTCTTCCAAATAGATTTTCCTAGCCTCTTTATCACACGCATACATATAGGCAATAAATCCTTCATCATTTCCTATTGCGTGTACCAGAGTCTCCAAAACTTTCATAAATTTCTTTTTTGAACACTTTTTATTCTGCCTGTTCACATATTTCTGAATATCCAGTACTCTATCAGCATTTTCCTCATTCTCTTCAAGAATTCCAAACGCCAGATCCATGCCAAATTCATAGCCATCACAGGAAATCTGATCAACATCAAGCTGTCCCAGCTCATCTCGATAATTTCTTTCTTCCATTGAAGTCAGTGGTGTCCCATATTCATCCAGATATCCCATATCTGCAATTGTTTCCAGAATATCTCTGGATGCTTTCACCATTTTGTCCATAATGATTTCTCTTTCTTCCATCGGCATATTTGCCATAATGCTGTCTAATGTCATCATTGATTCTTCCTCCATCTCATTTTCATAAATATCGTTGATATAAAAGTGGTTTGCTTTTCCATTGTTCGGAATGATACGCACCAGATTTCCAACCTCCACCAGTTCCTGTACTGCCTGATCTACCCCATATCTGGTTGTATTCAGGTCTTTCTTCATTTCACTTTTTGGATAAATTACATACAAATCCCCCTTACCATCTACCCAACCATTCTGCACCGCAAATTTCAAACGATCCAGAAATAAGCTGTATAAAATCTTTGCTGTATTTGACAGATTTTTGTATTTTTCCATCTGGAACAGCACCTTCGGCACCTGCAGACAATCTACCGGCATATACTCCATCTTACTCATTGATTGTTTCCTCCTTCTGTTTGTACAGCACTTCGGCTGAATTAATATTGATTTCCAACATCCCTACAAATACCTGATAGTACAGAAGGCATATCTGTTCATCCTCTCTTGCCAGATACAATCCTTCCAGTTCATCGGACGGATGTTTCATTCCATATACTGCCTGACAAATATCATGGATTTTCTCACATTCCACACTTCTAAGATGCTGCTCCAAGGTGTGGTTAAATCTCTGCCAGTCCTCCAGTTTCTGATTTACTGACATCATGCACTGGAACAGTTCCGCTGCTTCACATGCTGCTGACAGCACTACATTTTTGTTATTGATACTTCCATCGGCATTTTTCATATGCCCTACCATATACGCCTGATCTACTGAAACCATCTTTTATCCTCCTCTATCTAAACGGCATTTCTTCTTCCATGCCCTCTGGGATCTCTAAGAACCCTTCCGCATCTTCTGGAAACGGTGGTCTGTCAACCATTTTTGCACCTGCGAATTCAATCCGGTTTGCATACACTTCGGTGGTATAAATCTTTTTCCCGGTATCCTTATCTTCATAATTACCTGTGACAATCTCGCCTTCCACCATGACCTTCGTGCCCTGCATCAGATAATCTCTGGCAAATTCTGCTTTCTTTGCAAAAGCCTTTACCGGAATGAAACTGACTTCATCGGAATAATTTCTTCTGACTGCCAGAACAAACTTGGCAATCTTATGAAGTCCTTTTTCATTCTCCACTTCGTTGTATCCGGGATTTCTTACCAATCGCCCGGAAATAACTGTTGTATTCATTGGCTTAACCCTCCTATGCTTTCATTGATTTGTAACAGATGCCGATACATGGTCCACATTTTCCATAGGCACATCCGTAACATTCATCTTTTTCCAACTCTTCTTGCTTCATTTCATCGGCAAACATTCCTAACAGTGTTGTATAAATCTTTTTCATTGCAAGGAACTTTTCTTCTGCTTTTTCCATCTTCTCTTTATAAAATGGGATCAGTTCACGAAGAACTGGATGGAAACGTTCATTTTCATCATCCCAGGCACAGGTTTTCATCATACAACGTGGCTGTTTCTCATAATTGCCCAGATAATACGGGCAGAACGTACAGCCTCTTTCTTTAACAATTTCCACCGGAATTACTGGCATCTGACTTTTGATTTCCTTAGTTACATGCTTACTTTCAATTCGCTCTCTCATATTAAAAATCCTCCAAGAATATATATTTGCAAAAGGGACTTCCCCTGAATTGCCTGGTTTTAAGCACAAAAAAAGAGGCAGACTTACGATTTTTGTTTTCGCAAGCCTGCCTCTTATCAATCTAATATTCTATTTTCCAATGACATACCGTATAAACACGTATATCGCTCTAATCACATACACTGGAATCATGATGCTTCCAATCAATGCTCCAATGATGACACTTAATGCAGCCATCCCAAGTGTTGCTGTGGTATCCATTCCTCTCGGAATCAGAATCAACCGCATTTTATGTATTCCAAATGGAAGTCCAGCAATAAATACCCACCAGAACCAATCCGTCTGTCCACTGACCTTCATAATTGTTTTTGTCATCCAAAACCAGAATACCATAAATGCCAGTGGCAGAATCGATTTTTTAATTACATCTTCAATCGTCATCTTTTTTCTCCCTCTGTCTGATTCCTTCCGCCACCTCCCGATTAAGGTTTGCCAATATTTCTCTAACCACAGGAGAATCCAATCGAAAGGTTTCCAGATCTTTCTCCGTAAGCTCCCTTCCGTTCGCATCATATCTTCGTACAATTTTTAAAGCCATACTTTCACTTCCTTCCTGCTGATAATCCTAATGTTTTCAACAAATGTTTAAACTTCTCTCTTTTTATCCGTTTAACACGTATCTTTTCTATCTTTTTCAGATAGACTTGTATTCTCCTTGCCATATCTTCATTGCTCATTCTTTACCCTCTCTTTCTGCCCACGATGCCAGAAGCATAAATATAATTTCTTCCATCTGAGTCTTTGTATATGTATCTGGAAAATATTGTTTCAATTTCTTCGCCGGAATCTGCACCTGAACTTTTTCAGTACTTTCATTCATGCAAATCTGGTCAATTTCTGAATACGTCAACATCCGCTCTTTTGAAATCTGCTTCAATTCCTTTGCCTGCTTCATGGAAGGTACCATATTGTGATTACTCATATACTGAAATAATATCTGCTGCTCTTCAGTTCTCAAATAAGAAAGTTCAACAGCTGTGTTAAAGGGAAGCTTCTTCTCGTCTGCCAATTCTAATAGCTCTGCTACTAACTCTGTCAGATGAATATATCGAAGAATCTGTCTGGAACTATCTCCTGTATTCTGACTGACTTCTTCTGCCGCCAACTTCTTGCCAACTTGGCAAGAAGTTAAATCAGATCGTTTTCCCTGACGCTTTAACGCCTCATATTTCATTTTATAAGCAAATGCCTTTTCGCTGATCAGCAGCTCTTCTCGTTGAATGTTGGAATCTACCATAATCACCGTCGCTTCATCATCTGTAAGATCTTTGATGATAACCGGCATTTTCTCTAGTCCAGCAAGTTCACATGCTCGTTTTCGCCGATGACCAGCTACCAGCTCATAACCACCAGACTCTCTCAACCGCACAATACCAGGAACCAACACGCCATATTGTGTAATGCTTTCTGATAATTCTTCCATTTTCTTATCATCTTTTACTTGAAACGGGTGATTTGGAAATGGATGAAGGCTTCCTATTTTTATCTCGCAAATTCCATTGTTTGTTTCTTCGTTTGTTCCAAACAACGCATCAAGTGGCTGTAAGGAAATGGGAGTTGCTCTTTTTTTAGATGGCATCTTCTAGCACCTCCTCCGTCACTCTCCGATAAGCCTCTGTAGCTTTGCCTTTCGGATCATAAGAGAAAATACTCTGTCCTTCTCTGACTGCTTCCTTCATTCTTACAGAAAATGGAATATAATTATCAAAGATATGAATTTGACTTCCATATACATTTCTGAGAAGTTCCATATTATTTCTGGCATCATTTGTATGCGCATCGACCATCGTGAACAGAATCCCACCGACTTGCAACTTCGGATTAATCTGCTTACGAACCTTACCGATCGTTTTTAACAACTGCTGCAAGCCTTTGATTGGCAGGTAGGACGCTTCAACTGGAATGAGGACTTCATCTGATGCAGCCAGCGCATTGATCGTAATCATTCCCAATGATGGCATACAGTCAATAATGACTGCATCATATTGATCCTTGATACCATATAAAATCTGTTTCAATACATATTCCCTGCTCATTGCATTTACCAACTGTACTTCCGTACCTGCCAGTCCAATGTTAGAACAGATAATATCTATTCCCTCTGCCTGATGTCTGATATAACAGTCTGAAGGAATATCTTCATCTTTCATTACTGCATCCATAAGAGCTGTAAGTGTTTCATTACTGTCATCACAATCACGATATCCAAATCCTGCGGATACATCAGACTGTGGATCGGCATCTACAATCAACACTTTCATATTCTTTTGTGCTAATCCTACTGCTAAATTAGCTGTACATGCGGATTTTCCCGTTCCCCCTTTTTGGTTTACAATAGAAATAATTCTAGCCATTTTTCATCACCTTTCATCGTCGTCAATCAAAAAGAGGACTGAATTAGACAACCGGAATCTATATTCCATGCGAGCTAATTCAGTCCTATAATTACAATAATTCTGTTGTTTTTACTCTTGTCTTACACAAATCCATTTCCAGTCTGGATCTGTAATAATTCATATTCTGGAATGACAGCGCTGCCTTATTTTTCCCTTTTTCAGGGAGTTAAAAATAAGGACTAAATTAGTGCAACCCCTTGTATTTACTGGAGTTTTCTAACTTGTCCTTATTATAACTCGACCATGCGGCGTTGTCACTTTCGGTAAGGCTTCCTCATGGCTCTTGTTGTACTTCTTTACAAGCCCCCGGAACATACTTTCATAGTTTGCTGCCACTTTCGGCTTCCCGTCCCGGTTGAGGAATAAGAAACGGCTGTACCCGTCAATGATAACCGGCGTTGCCTGTCTGCGGTTTTTCAGCACACGCTTAAATGCTTCACAAACCTTTGTACTCATAGGGATTTGACGGGTGCCGCTTTTCGTTTTCGGCGTTTCAATGTAATAGCCGCCCGCTTCGGAATGTTTCAAAAGTTGGTGGTCTACATTGATTAGCTTCTTCTCAAAGTCAATGTCCGTTTCCGTCAGCCCGCAGAGTTCAGAAATACGAAGCCCCGTCCCTAACAGTATGATAATCTCGTCGGAATAC
>Ga0129309_1000505_pt1 | contig 29094 bp, 32 predicted proteins | sample L1105metagenome_FD_94439 | JGI IMG/M metagenome (GOLD analysis project Ga0129309, IMG submission 94439) | Ring-tailed lemur group fecal microbial communities from Wisconsin, USA - L1105 metagenome | ecosystem: Host-associated > Mammals > Digestive system > Large intestine > Fecal | place: USA...
GGACGATTGCACATTTTCTATATGATGTGCTCAGAAAATTTGATCATGAAGAAGTTGACATGATATATTCGCAGGTGTTTGAGTCAGGAGAACATGGATTTGCCATCATGAATCGACTGACGAAAGCGGCAGGCTATGATAGAATAGAAGTTCAATAGAGAGATTTACAGGATAGGGAGGAATGGAGTGAAATATATTTTTGTCAGTACGAATAATACATGCCGTAGTTTTATGGCAGAAGCTGTGATGAAACAGAAGATAGAAGAAGCAGGACTAGATTCTGTTATTGATATTTGTTCCAGAGGCTTAATTGTTTTATTTGAAGAACCGGTACATGCAGGTGCAGCAGAGATTGTGCGTTCACATGGTTATACAGATGCAGATTTTACCTCTGCACCTTTGGTGCAGGAAGAAATTACAAATGATACAATTATCATTACAATGACAGAGGATCAGAAAAAGAAAGTAATAGAAAATTATGAGGGATTTTTAGAAGTTGCTACGATCTATGAGTATGCAGGAGAAGTAGGAGATATTAAAGATCCTTATGGAAAAAGTGAGGAAGAGTACGAATGCTGTTTTTTACAAATAAAACAGCTCGTTGATAAAATATGGAAAACAAAGTATTTAAATCATAGGAGGGAAAAAATATGATAGCAATTGGTTGTGATCACGGTGGATATGTGCTAAAACAGGAGATTATGGCACATTTAAAGGAAAGAGGGCTTGAGTACAAGGACTATGGCTGTTACAGTGAAGAATCTGTAGATTATCCGATATATGGTAAAGCAGTTGCTCATGCAGTTGCATCCGGCGAATGTGACAGAGGTATTTTAATCTGCGGAACCGGAATCGGTATTTCGATCACTGCGAATAAAGTAAAAGGAATTCGTGCATCCTTATGTGGGGATTGCTTTAGTGCACAGGCAACGAGAGAGCATAATGATGCGAATATTGTAGCGTTGGGTGCAAGAGTGACAGGTCCGGGACTTGCGATTAAAATTGTAGATACGTTTTTAGATACACCATTTTCGAATGATGAAAGACATCTTAAACGTATTCATATGATTGAAGATTAACTTTGTTCATAACGAAGGTCTGCTATAGGTGTATTGGGGACAATAAGCAGAGGATATGAATGGAGAAAAATAATGAACAAGACGAAAAAAGAGACAAATTATGCTACCCCATATGATTTTTATGGAAGAATTCCGTTTGGTCAGGCGATTGCATTTGGTCTCCAGCATGTGCTGGCAATGTTTGTAGGGAATTTGACACCGCTGATCATTATTACGGGTGCCTGCGGCATGGGTGTTGGGACAGAATTTGCGGATATTCAGATCGTTTTATTGCAGAACGCAATGATCGTTGCGGGAGTTGTAACATTGGTGCAGCTGTTTGCAATTGGACCGATAGGAGGAAAGGTGCCAATCATTATGGGTACAAGTTCTGGATTTATCGGTGTGTTTTCGAGCGTAGCGGCAAGTATGGGAAGCGGTATCATTGCATATGGTGCAATTATGGGCGCTTCGATTATCGGCGGGCTGTTTGAAGGTGTGTTAGGATTATGTTTAAAACCACTGCGGAGGTTCTTCCCTCCGGTTGTAACGGGCACTGTTGTATTGTCGATTGGTTTATCCTTGATCGCGGTCGGTATTTCATCATTTGGAGGAGGAAGCAGTGCTGCGGATTATGGTTCTGTGGAGAACCTGCTGTTAGGCTGCGTAGTATTGATCGTGATTGTTGCGTTAAAGCATGGAACAAAGGGATTTACGAGTTCTTCATCGATTTTGATCGGCATTATTGTCGGATATATTTGTGCAGCAGTCATGGGGATAATGCTTCCGACAACGGTCGTCAATGCGGAGGGCGTGGAAGTGTCCAAGGCATGGGTGCTAAACTGGGATAAAGTGGCACAGGCAAGTTGGTTCTCGATACCGAAATTTATGCCGGTAAAGCCGGTATTTGATGCAAAGGCAATTATTCCGGTTATGATCATGTTTATTGTAACAGCAGTAGAAACGGTTGGAGATATTTCCGGATGTATAGAAGGAGGTATGGACCGTGAAGCAACGGATACTGAATTATCAGGCGGAGTTATCTGCGATGGTATCGGTTCTACGTTTGCAGCCTTGTTTGGCGTACTTCCGAATACATCATTCAGCCAGAATGTTGGACTGGTTACGATGACAAAGATTGTCAATCGCTTTGCATTATCATGTGGTGCTGTATTCTTAATTTTATGTGGTCTGTTCCCAAAATTGGCGGCATTGATCTCAATTATGCCGCAGAGTGTACTAGGTGGTGCAGCGGTTATGATGTTCTCATCAATTGTAGTAAGCGGTATTCAGTTGATTACAAAAAATCCTGTAACGGGACGTAATATTACCATTGTATCAGTCGCTCTTGGACTCGGATATGGAATTGGTGCCAATAGTGCAGTTTTAGCGGGACTGCCAAGTATGATCGGATATATATTTGGAGGCTCTGGTATTGTTCCGGCTGCAGTTGTTGCATTGATTTTGAACATTGTACTTCCACAGGATGAAGCTTAAATATTGATACATAGAAGCGGTGCAGGAAACTTGCACCGCTTTATTAGAATAAGTGTGGATCTGTCCGCATGATTCAGAATATGAAGGAGGTTAGTGATGCTGACTTTTCGCAATTATCAAAAGGTGGCAAGCTTAGAAGAAGCATATGAATTAAATCAGAAAAGAGCGAATAAGATTATTGGCGGAATGCTCTGGATGAAGATGGAGAATCGGAATATCGGAACAGCGATTGATCTGTCGGGACTTGGGCTGGATAAAATTGAGGAAACGGACGATGAGTTTTCAATCGGATGTATGGTAACTCTGCGTGAACTTGAAATTCATTCGGGACTTCATCAGTATACAAACGGAGCAATGAGGGAGTGCGTCAGACATATTGTTGGTGTCCAGTTTCGTAATGTCGCAACGATTGGAGGAAGTATCTTCGGCAGATTTGGATTTTCCGATGTTTTGACAATGTTCATGGCTTTGGATGCCTATGTAGAACTATATAAGGGAGGCGTGGTTCCAATCCGGACATTTGCGCGAATGGAACGGGACAATGATATTTTAGTACGTGTGATCGTGAAAAAAACGCCGATGCAAGTTGTATATATGAGCGAGCGCTACACAAAGACTGATTTTCCGACGATCGCATGTGCGATTGCAAAAAATAGCGATACAGTGACAGCAGTGATTGGTGCAAGACCGTACCGGGCAATGTGTGTTGCAGATGAAACCGGGATCTTAAAGCATGGAATTACGGAAGCTACGGCGAGGGCATTTGGAAGCTACGTATCCGAACACGTCCGCACCGGATCAAATATGCGGGGAAGCAGAGAATACAGAAATCATTTGATAAAGGTGATCGTAAGGCGGGCAGTTTTGCGGTTGGGAGGTAAGCAGAATGCAGATTAGCATGATATTAAATGGAAAAAAGATTATGGCGGAAGCAGAACCGGATATGATGTTATTAGAATTCGTGCGTATGCAGGGCTGTTATAGTGTCAAACGAGGCTGTGAGACAGCAAACTGTGGTCTGTGCACGGTATTTTTAGACGAGAAACCTGTGTTATCCTGTTCGACTTTGGCAGTCAGGGCAGACGGAAGGAGAGTAACGACTCTGGAAGGCCTTCAGGAGGAAGCCGAAGAATTTGGTGTGTTTATTGCAAATCAGGGAGCAGAGCAATGCGGATTCTGTAATCCGGGGTTTATGATGAATGCGATTGCATTATTTCGTGAGAATCCATATCCGTCTGAAGAGGAAATTAAAGAGTATCTGGCAGGAAATTTATGCCGTTGTTCGGGATATGAGGGACAGCTTAGAGGAATTCTTGCATTTTTAGAATATAAAAAAGAAATGGAGCAGAAAGGGGAATAGAGTATGAAAGTCGTAAACAAGCCGATTCGTAAAAAAGATGCAATGGCGTTAGTGACTGGCAAGCCCGTCTATACGGATGATATTGCCCCGAAAGACTGCTTAGTAGTAAAACTTCTCAGAAGTCCGCATGCACATGCATGGATAGAGGATATTGATGTCAGTAAAGCGCGGAAGGTACCGGGTATTGAGGCTGTTTATACGTATAAAGATGTTCCGCAGAAGCGGTTTACGATGGCAGGACAGACGTACCCGGAACCGAGTCCGTATGATCGGCTGATCTTGGATCAGAGAGTTCGCTTTGTCGGCGATCCGGTTGCGATTATTGCCGGAAAGGACGAAAAGTTGGTCGACAGAGCGATGAAGCTGATCAAGGTTCAGTACCAAGTACTGGAGCCGATCCTTGATTTTCATCAGGCAAAGGATAATGATATATTAATTCATCCGGAAGATAACTGGGAGGCAAAATGTCCGGTTGGAGCAGATAATCGGAGAAATCTTGCAGCTTCGGAGAGAAGTACTTATGGTGAATATGACAAGGTTATGGATGAATGTGATATTGTGGTAGAAGGAACTTATCATACAAAGGCGAATAATCAGACGCCGATGGAAACGTTTCGCACATATACGTACATGGATACTTATGGACGGTTAAATGTTGTAAGTTCGACACAGATCGTGTTCCATATCCGGCGTATTCTAGGTCATGCGTTGGATATTCCAAAGTCGAAGATTCGTGTTATAAAGCCGCGTATCGGGGGTGGATTTGGATCAAAACAGACTGCAGTAGCAGAGGTTTATCCTGCATTTGTCACATGGAAAACAGGAAAACCCGCAAAGTTAATTTATACAAGAGAAGAGAGTCAGATTCAGGCATCTCCGCGTCATGAAATGGAAGTGAACTGTAAGATCGGAGCAACAAAGGACGGGCATATACGAGCGATTGGAGTGTATACGCTGTCGAATACCGGAGCGTTTGGTGAACATGGACCGACAACAGTTGGTCTGTCCGGGCATAAATCGATTTCATTGTATGGTGATCTGGAAGCGTATCGATTCGATTATGACGTTGTCTATACCAATGTGCAGGCGGCAGGAGCATACCGTGGATATGGTGCAACACAGGGAATATTTGCAGTAGAATCGACGGTAAATAAGCTGGCGGCAGAATTAAATATTGATCCGGTGAAGATCCGTGAGATGAATATGGTAAAAGAGGGTGAGAAGATGCCTTCCTATTATGGAGAGACGGCAGAAAGCTGTGCACTCGATCGTTGTCTTGCTCGCGCCAAAGAGATGATAAAATGGGATGAGAAATTTCCTTGTAAGGATATGGGAAATGGAAAAGTCCGCAGCGTCGGTGTATCACTTGCAATGCAGGGATCAGCAATCTCAGGCTGCGACGTCGGCGGAGCAACGATCAAATTAAATGACGATGGATTTTACGTATTGACGCTCGGAGCTGCGGATATGGGAACTGGCTGTGATACAATTCTTGCACAGATAGCAGCGGAAGAACTCGAATGTGATGTTGATAGAGTGATTTCTTATTCTGCTGATACGGATGTCTCCCCATATGATTCCGGTTCTTATGCGTCCAGTACGACTTATGTCACCGGACTTGCGACGATGCAGGCGGCAAATCAGCTTAAAGAGGCGATCATGAAAACCGGAGCTGACATGCTTGGTGTCGAAGATACGGATTTGCTTGAATTTGATGGTGATTATGTCCGAAGCATGGAAGACGGAGGGAAAGTATCATTGATCGACATTGCGACAAAATCAATGGTAAATAACAATCAGGCGTTTCAATTTACGGCAAACTGTTCTTCTCCGGTATCTCCTCCGCCATATATGGTTGGAATGGCCGAAATTGAAGTGGATAAGGAGACCGGACATGTGGAATTGCTCGATTATGCGGCGGTTGTTGACTGCGGCACGGTCATAAATCCGAATCTGGCAAGAGTTCAGGCAGAAGGTGGAATCGTTCAGGGAATCGGTATGGTGCTTTCTGAAAATATTTCATATACAAAAAAAGGAAAACTCAGAGAAAATTCGTTTATGCAGTATAAGATTCCAACCCGGCTTGATATGGGCAGATTAAGAGTTGAATTTGAAAGCAGCTATGAGCCGACAGGTCCATATGGTGCAAAATCCATTGGAGAAGTGGTGATCAATACACCGCTGGCAGCACTGACACATGCAATTTATAATGCAACCGGACTTCGTTTTTACGAACTGCCGATTACACCGGAACAGATTGCAATGGGTATTTTAGAACATGAAAATTAAAATGATTTATCTGGCGGCTGGAAACAGCCGTCGGTTTTTAATTAATGGACAACAGAAGAATAAATTACTGCATCACATAGATGGAATACCGCTGTATCAATATGGCTTAAAGGAATTAAAGGAAGTTGCTGTCCGTGTAAAGGGCAGTCAGATCTATGTCGTAACGCAATATGAGGAAATCTATAGCGAGTGCGCAAATGATGCTGCTGTCACCGTGGTGTTTAGTGAAGAAAGTCAAAAAGGCATCTCCTATTCGATAAAAAAAGGGCTGGAAGCTGCGACATCAGACAATGAAATTGCGAATTATTTATTTTTGGCAGCGGATCAGCCATTTGTCAAAGCGGATTCAATCGAACGGTTTATTCGGGGATTTCTTCATTCGGGTAAAAAGTTAGGAACGGTGATGTATGGAAAAGTTCCAGGAAGCCCGACAATCTTTCATCAGGATTACGTACAGGAGCTGCTGCATCTGGGTGGAGATCAGGGAGGAAGAAAAGTATTAAAAAAATATGCGGAACAGGTGTTTGAATTTCAAATTGAAGTGGAACAGGAGATGCGGGATGTGGATACTTTATCGGATTATCAAATAATTTGTGAACAGAGAGAAAAAAGGTCTACACGGAAAATTTATGTGGTGGGTTCCGGAGGAAAAACTTCGTTGATTTATTGCCTTGCAAAAAGGTATGCCAAAGAAGGAAAAAAGGTTTTGATCTTGACGACAACACATATGAGAAAAGAACAGAATATGATTTTGTTTTACGGAAATTCGGAGGCGTTTATTCGTCAGATCAGGCAGGCATTTTGTAACCGCAGTATTGTTATGGCGGGTAAAACAGCAGATTCAGAGGAAAAATTTACTTGGATCGGTGAAACGCTGTATCATCGGGTGAAAGGACTTGCGGATGTCATACTGATTGAGGCGGATGGTTCGAGGGGAATTCCGGCGAAATTCCCGAACGGGACCGAGCCAGTGATCATGGAAGATGCTGATGAGATTTATGTTGTATTTGGATTGTCTGCACTTGATCGGAAAATGAAGGATGCGTGTCATAGATATTTGCTGGCGAGCTCTATTTCAGATGCAGAGGATCTGATTGACGAAAAGATCGCCGCAGAACTTTTAAAGCAGGGGTATCTTCATATGCTGCAGAAAAAATATCCTAATGCGCAGATCTTTCTCGTATTAAATCAGGCAGATGATGAGATTTTGAAAAATCGGGCAGAAAAAATTGCAAAATTAACAGGTGAACATGCAATTATTATAAGTTTACGGAAAGAATTTGAAAAAAGTGCAAATAATATTGGGAACAAATAAAAATATGTGATATGATTAAATAATAACAAACATGACCGTATCATCTTGTAGATTAAGAACAGAGACATAAGGAGAATAACATGCAGCTATTAAAAGATCGTATTAGAAAAGACGGAATTGTAAAACAGGGAAATGTATTAAAAGTTGATAGTTTTTTAAACCATCAGATGGATGTAAAATTGTTTCGTGAAATTGGAAAAGAGCTGAGACGGCGATTTGAAGGAAAAGAGATTAATAAGATCCTGACGATTGAAGCATCAGGAATTGGAATTGCATGTATTGTGGCAGAAGAATTTAATGTACCGGTTGTATTTGCTAAAAAATCAAAGACGAAGAATATCAGTGGAGAAGTATATACAACAAAAGTAGAATCTTTTACGCATGGAAGAATTTACGATATTATTGTATCAAAAGATTTTCTGGGTGAGGGCGATAAAGTTCTATTGATCGATGATTTTCTTGCAAATGGAAAGGCTTTAGAAGGACTGGCAAATCTAGTCGAGGAATCAGGCGCTGAACTGGTAGGGGCGTCCGTTATGATTGAAAAGGGCTTCCAGATTGGCGGTAAGATCATCCGCGATAAAGGAATTCATCTGGAATCGCTTGCAATTGTGGATGATATGGATTGGAGAAGCGGCAAGATTGTTTTCCGAGGAGAAGAAGCGTAATTATGGATAAAAGGAAACAACAGTTTCAGAGAGATGCTTATAGAGGACTCTCTTCGGACTTTGGCATGCAGATTCATATGACGGAGCCAGGAGGTGCAGTCGGAGTTATGGAAATTCAGGAAAGGATGTTGAATCCATACGGGGCGATTCATGGAGGTGTTTTATTCGCTCTTGCGGATACTGTTGGAGGAACGGCGGCTATGAGTCGCGGCTCCTATATTGTAACCTCAACCGGAACGATCAACTATTTACAGGGAACGCATAAATCCAGAATAATTACTGCTGTTGCAGAAGAGGTTAAGCATGGAAAAACCCTGAGCATCTACGATGTAAGTATGACGGACGAGCATGGCAAACTGGTTGCAAAGGCGACGATGACTTATTTTAGCACCGGGGTTCGTGTTAAAAATCTGGATGAGTTGAAGTATTAGATATTGTAATTGCATATTGTGACAGGACAGGCTGCCGAAAGATTGTATCTTCCGGTGGCTTTTTTTGGATGGTTGGCGCAGCATGTCATTGGAAACGGTATGTACAGGAAAAGAAAAAGATAAAAATGCTTAGAGATGATACTTTTCCCTGTGAGGAAGAGTATAAAAAGCAGCTGGAACTTTGCAAAAGGGAATTTGGTATTCGGAAACAGGTAGAATTAGTTTACAGTTATTCACTCCCGGTACCGATCGTCAGTGGGATTTTAAAACCTATAATTATTATTCCGGGAAACCTTTATACGAATGAGGAATTAGAAATTATCTTGAAGCATGAATGTATGCATATTCGACATCATGACCTGTTGTGGAAACAATGCTGTCAAATAATTCAGTTGCTGCACTGGTGGAATCCGATTGTGAATAGATTGACAGTCTTTTTGGATGAATGGACGGAAGCGTACTGCGATTTCAACACCTGTGAATATATGGAAAGCAGAAAAAAATATTTTACGGTTATCATGAGGATTGGAACGGCGGATTTTTCTTTTCACAGTCATTTATGTTCTGCATTATATGAAAATGAAAACGGGTTAAAAAAACGTATTTTACGGATGAAACAGATTGGAAACATGAATCGTGCAAAAACATTTACGATGTTTTCTGTATGTATTTGCTTTCTTTTGTCTACAATTATTACGTTATCTGCGGTAACGGTTGGATTTAATGATTTATATCTGAAAGCAGTCTGGGCAACGGCAACTTATTCCGAAGAGGGTGTAGAATATATACCGATAGAGTATCAGGAATTACACACCGGTTGTAGGAATAAAGTTCCTCAGAAAATACAGAAACTGGATATAGAGTCAGTGGAGGATGAATATATCAGTTTTCAGCAGGAGATAGGTAGCAACAGCAGAGGAATTTCTAAAAAATTAGAGCTAAAAAAGGGTCAGATTATTTATTTGTGGGTTATGCTTGTAGATTCTTTTGATGAAGAAGAAACAAAAGCTATAGATTCTATAGGAGGAGGAAAAAAAGAATCATTATCGATTGGATTAATTGATGAGAATGGCTATGAGTGGTATTCCTCGTCTGAAATGGAGATTGACTGCAAGGTGGAAATACCCAAAAACGGATCGTATCAAATTTTTATTGATAATTTCTATGATGAAAATGTAAAAACATTTGGAACCATGGATGAATTGGAGGAAGAAGATTTAGTACGATAGATAGTCAAAATTGTTATTTGCTAAAATCTGCAACAAATAAAAATGGAAAGTTAATATGAAATTGTTTAAGGACGCTCTAAAAAATTTTATAAAATCAAAAATATTTTTATTAGCAACATTAATAACCTATGCTGTTTCAATTTCGTATGAAATGTTATGTTATGGGATGAAGTTAGATGTTGGAACGATTCAATATCCGTTAAATCGAGTATTAAATCTGTCATTTTACCTCTTTCTTGTTGCTATATTTCTATCGTATGAATATTTTCGACAGTATCAACATAACGGAATGGATGAAGTTCTGTTACTTACTTCAAATGGCTGTCGAAAAAAACATTACATAGCTGCATTTTTTGTAATGACCCTATGGTCTATGATAGTAACAGCATTTTTAATGGCTTGTGTTATTGTCTGCTTTCGGTATTACCATATTCATGATCCGAATGGAGAGTATATGACTCATATTGTGAAAAATATGCTTATAAATTTTCTTTTGATCTTAGAATTGGGGAATTTGATAGGATTTCTCTTGTCAAAAATAGAAAATAGGATTATTTCATATGCATGGATGTTATTGATTATTTTCTTAACATCACCTTATTTGGAACGAATTGCGGATGTTCAAAGCCGAAGTAATTTGGGAAAAGGGGTTATTTATCCAATTACGGAGCTCTTTAATATTATGCCGTTAGTTCATAATGGTTTTCAGACCATTTTTGCTTTTGGAGAATCTATTTTATTTTATCGGGTTTCTAAAATTTTGTTTTGGATATTTTTTGTATTAGTTTTAATTTTTATAACAAGAAAATGGAATAAAAAGAGTATCTGTTTTCTTGGAATTTTTATGCTTGCATTCTTCTTTGGATTTTTTATGCCTGCGTCAACGGTGAATATGGATGGCAATCCAGAAAATACGATGGCACATGATCAATACTATTATCTGGGTAAAGGAGGAGAGGTTCAAAAAATTAAAACAGAAAAAGCAGATTTTTTTATTAATCAATATAAAATGAAATTAAACATCGATCGGTTACTTCGTGCGAATGTAATGATGGAAGTCAGTCAAAGTTTAGATGAGTATAAATTTACGTTATATCATGGCTACCATGTTAAAAAAGTATGGACCCAGGATGGGAAAGAGCTATCGTTTAAACAGAAAAACGATTATATTACTGTGAAAAATAACGGGAATCAGATAAAAAACATATGTATGAAATATAGTGGATATGCCCCGGCTTATTATTCAAATACACAAGGAATCTATCTTCCCGGAAATTTTGCTTATTATCCGCGGGCAGGATATGTGCCTCTGTTTGATCAGGAAAAGTTTCGTATGGCATCCTGTTTTGTCGATACAAATACTTTATTTCGGGTGACATTGAATTATCATGGAGGCAGAGTTTACACGAATCTGGAGAAAAATAATGGGGTGTATACTGGAAAATGTGATGGTTTTACAATTATGAGTGGTTTTTACAAAGAAAAGGACTTAGGTAATGGAAATCGCCTGATTTATAATTATCTATATGATGAGTATTATTATACAAAAAAGGAATTTGGAAATGATGCAGAGACATTTGATGAGAGCTGCAAAGAAATTCAAAAAACATTTCGGACGAATCATATAAAGGATATGGTTATTTTTGTTATTCCAAATGTGAATCAAACATATCAAATTGATATAGGAGAGCATCAGATTTTGACAAAGACGATATTGTTATTGACGGATTAGGAGAAATATATGTTAGAAGTGAATCATATAACAAAAAGTTTTCGAAGAAAAAAAGTGTTAGAAAATATATCATGTCGGCTGGAAGCAAAAACATATGGTTTGCTGGGATCGAATGGTGCCGGAAAAACAACATTTCTTCGATGTATTGCCGGATTATATGCATTAGACCAGGGCGATATTTTATGGAAAGGAACTTCAATTTCAGGTTCAAAAGAGTATACTTCAAAGATCGGATATCTTCCACAAAAATTCGAAGGGTTAAAAGAATTGACAGTAAAGGAATGTTTGGAGTTTTTTGGAGATATGAAAGAAATGGAGAATTCGGAATTAGAAAAGGAAATTACCAGAGTTTTAGCAATGGTAAATTTGGAAGAGTTTTTTAACCGGCGTGTAAAAACATTATCCGGAGGAATGATACGCAGGCTTGGAATTGCACAAGCCATCATGAATTATCCCGAAATCTTAATTTTTGATGAGCCAACTGCAGGCCTTGATCCCGAAGAACGTCTGCGATTTAAAAATCTGGTTATGCATCTTCAATCAAAAAAATTAATTATCATTTCTACTCATATTGTAGATGATATTGAAGTTTTATGTGATGAGATTATAGTTTTGGATTCAGGCAGACTTCTCGGTGTATTTACGCCGGAGATGCTGATAAAAAAAGCAAGAGGAAAAGTTTATGAAGTAGATGAAAGCGAATTATTGAATATAAAAGGAGATTATAAGGTTATAAAGGAATACCGTGTGGATCAGTCAGTAAAAATTCGAATACTGACAGAAGAGGTACAAAATTTTGAAACAATAGAGCCGACAATTGAGGATGGATATTTATGGATAAAAGCAAATGCTTTAAGTATGGAAAAAGGATGATAATAAGAAAAAGGGAACAGGGGAAACTGTTTTATGTTCCGTTTCTGTTTAATTATATTTTAATTCCTCTGTTGTTTTTTCTCACATACCGCAAATATGGAATGGGAGATCAGGCAAGAAATATTATTGTTTCGTTTTCCCAGTATTTTACATCAATTCTTGTCTGCTGGTGGATATTTCCTGCTTTAATAAAGTATATTGATACAGAGGGAAATGAAATTTTTTACATACAAAAACGAATGAAATGGAAAGAGGTTTTTAATTTTTTTCTTTTTTATGTATTTAGTAATACAATGCCGTTTATCATTTATTGTTGGTTTTTCCATGATATGTGGCTTGAGTGGATCAGAATTTTTATTGAGATTATGTTATTTGCATCTATGTCATATTGTTTAGCTTTTGTTTTTAATCATATAGCGTTTGCTATTGCTGCAGTGATGACATATGCATTTTCCTCTGTATTTTTCACAGAGTTAAAAACATCTATTTGGATATATTATGGAATGAATACTATGACACTGGAAAGTCTGAAAAGTAAATATCTTATTTTATTTGGAAGTGCAATTGTATTGTTTTTTATTGGCATTGTAGTGAATGGCAAGAAGGAAAGTTATAAATAGAATCCGGAAAGCTATCAGTGTTGTTAATATAAAAAGAGTGAACGTTCTGGAAGAGGGCTGTTGTATTGAGTGTGGTACAGCAGTCCTTTGTCCGTCCAAAGGCAGAAATCTGTTGTATAGATCTTCTGCTATCTGATTAGAAAAATAGTATGGATATTATTTCCTCAAAATGGTATAATACCGTAATAAAGCGTAGGAAACTTTTGGCGAGGAGAAGAAGATGAAAAGAAAGCATAAAATTTTAAAAATGTTAACTTTAATTACCCAATTGGGAATTACGATGCTGACATCTGTTTTTATGTGTATGTTTATCGGTCTTTTTTTAGACAAGAAGTTTTCGACCCACTTTTTTATTCCTTTTTTATTATTGGGTATCGCCGGTGGTTTTCGAGGTGTATACACTTTGATTATGAAAGCAATAGAGGATGAAAAGGAGTTTGATGATGATAAGTAGAAAACTAAATGAACTGAATGAAACATTGCTGGATTTGTTGATAGGAACGATTCTTTTTGATGTAGTTATGGGTATTTTGGGTATAATAATAACAAAATTTAATTTGTTTTATTTAATTGGAATTGCAGCAGGTACAGCAGAAGCAGTTATATTCAGTTTTCTCATGTTGTATTTTATTGACGGGGCACTGGATATGGAGCCGAAGTCTGCGAACTCCTATATTTTGAAGGGCACAATGATACGATATTTTATTACGATCATAACAGGGATCATTGCGATCAATCTTCATATCTATTGTTTTATTGGGGTCGTTTTAGCGCTATTAGGAATAAAAGTTTCTGCTTTTATGCAGCCGTTTGTGAATTTATATATCACAAAGAAAATGATAGACGATGAAGAATTTTCATCTGTCGAAAATCCGCAGTCATAAAGGACTGCAGAAAGGGAGGAGATGCTATGGGAAGTATGATGGCCAATTGGACGGCAGCTGCAGGAAGTCAGGTAATGCTGGCAGATAATGCCGTAGATTTTTCTGCACACTATCTGATGCCGATCAATCTTTTTGGTCAGACGGTATATCTTACCACAACCCACGTTACGACATTTATTGTAGCCGTTGTCATAATCACACTCGCCTTATATGCAAGGCATCAGATTATGAAAGAAGACTATGAGGTGCCGAATGGCGTACAGAATGCCATTGAGATGCTGGTGGAGTTTTTATCCGGCGTTGTCAAAGGCAGTATGGGACGGCATGCCAGACCATTTATCAACTATGTTGCGACGATCATGATCTTTATCTTCATATCGAACACATCGGGATTATTTGGTCTGAGACCGCCGACTGCTGATTATGGCACGACATTGGCACTGGCATTGATTACATTTGTCCTGATCCAATATAGTGCGATCAAGACGAGTAAGTTCCGTGCTTTTACGAATCTGGCAAAGCCGATTCCGATATTGCTGCCAATTAATATTATCGGAGAATTTGCAGTACCATTGTCTCTGTCACTGCGTCTGTTTGGAAATATGATCGCAGGAACGGTTATGATGGCATTATGGTATGGTCTGCTTCCGATTTTTGTGAAGATTGGTATACCGACATTTCTGCATGCATATTTTGATCTGTTCTCCGGAGCGATTCAGACGTATGTATTTGCAATGTTAACGATGGTTTATATTACTGACAAGCGTGATGCTGAAGATTAATAATTGTTTTAGGAGGAATTTATCATGAGTGGAATTACAAACGAAGGTTTAGTATTAATGGGATCTGCAATTGGTGCAGGACTTGCAGTTATCGCAGGTATCGGACCTGGTATCGGACAGGGTATCGCAGCAGGTCATGGTGCCGCAGCAGTTGGACGTAATCCGGGAGCAAGAGGAGAGATTATGTCAACGATGTTATTAGGACAGGCTGTAGCAGAGACAACCGGTCTTTATGGTCTGGTTATCGCTCTGATCTTATTATATGCAAATCCATTGATCGGCAGATTATAAGATAAGAGGAGCGCAGAGACATAATCCGGAAGGAGGCCAAAGAATGGATGGAAGAGTTTTTGGCTTGGATTTACAGTTAGGCTTTGATGTTGTCTTGCAGGCGATCTGCATCTTGCTGTTATTTTTACTTCTTTCCTATATTCTGTTTGAACCAGTCAAAAAGATTTTGAATGACAGACAGGAGAGAATTAAGAATGAACTTGCATCTGCAGCAGCAGACATGAGTGAAGCCGGTAAGTTGCGAGCAGACTATGAAAGTAAGTTAAAGGATATTAATAAAGAAGCAGATCAGATTCTTGCCGATGCCCGCAAAAAAGCATTGAAAAAAGAGGAAGAGATCGTAGCCGAAGCGAAAGAAGAGGCGGCAAGGATCATTGCCCGTGCGAATGCGGAAGTAGAGTTAGAGAAGAAGAAAGTAAAAGATGAAGTGAAGACAGAGATGATCGCGGTTGCATCTGTTATGGCAGGCAAGTTCATTACAGAGTCCGTAGATGCCAAAAAACAGGCAGCGCTCATCGAAGAGACATTAAAAGAGATGGGTGATCAGACATGGCTAAGCTAGTAAGTAAGACATATGGCGATGCGTTGTTTGAACTTGCACTTGAACAGGGTGATATCTCTAAGATGAAGGAAGAAGTAGTGGCGGTTAAAAAGATCTTCGATGAGAATGAAGAACTTTTGAAGCTCTTAAATCATCCCAAATTAATGGGAGAAGAGAAGATAAAAGTCATTGAAAAGATATTCAAAGGAAGGGTCAGTGATAATATGACCGGATTCCTGACGATTATCGTTTCAAAAGGCCGTTATAATGAAATTCCGGCAATTTTCACGTATATTGAAAAACGTGTCAAAGAATATGAAAAAATCGGAGTTGCCCAGGTGACTGCTCCGATGAGATTGACAAACGCTCAGAAAAAAGCGGTCGAAAAGAAGCTGTTAGAGACAACGCAATATGAGTCATTTGAAATAGAATATGTGATTGATGAAAGCCTGATCGGAGGCTTAGTGATTCGCATTGATGACCGTGTTGTTGACAGCAGCATTAAGACGAAACTTGCCAATATGGCAAAGGCATTGAATCAGATTCAGTTAAGTTAATAATAGGAGGTGCAAAAAAGCTCCATGAATTTAAGACCAGAAGAAATCAGCTCTGTGATCAAAGAGCAAATTAAAAATTATTCTACAAAATTAGAAACTTCTGATGTTGGAACAGTTATTCAGGTAGCGGATGGTATTGCACGTATTCATGGGTTAGAGAGCGCGATGCAGGGAGAACTTCTGGAATTTCCCGGTGAAGTGTATGGCATGATCTTGAACCTGGAAGAAGATAATGTAGGTGCAGTATTATTAGGTGATCATAAAAACATTAATGAAGGCGATATTGTAAAGACAACAGGACGCGTGGTAGAGGTTCCGGTTGGAGATGCGATGACAGGTCGTGTTGTCAATGCACTGGGTCAGCCGATCGACGAAAAAGGGCCGATCGAAACGACGAAGACAAGACCGATCGAAAGAGTAGCATCCGGTGTTATTTCCCGTAAGGCAGTAGATACGCCTCTGCAGACAGGAATTAAGGCGATTGATGCGATGGTACCGATTGGACGGGGACAGCGTGAGCTGATCATCGGTGACCGTCAGACCGGTAAAACGGCGATTGCGGTTGATACGATCATTAATCAGAAGGGACAGGGAGTCCACTGTATTTATGTTGCGATCGGACAGAAAGCATCCACGGTTGCCAACATCGTAAAGACACTGGAAGAATTTGGTGCAATGGATTATACAACGATCGTTGCATCAACGGCAAGTGAATTAGCTCCGCTTCAGTACATTGCACCGTATGCAGGATGTGCGATCGGAGAAGAATGGATGGAGAATGGTGAAGACGTACTCGTTATTTATGACGATTTGAGTAAGCATGCAACGGCTTATCGTACACTTTCCCTGTTACTTCGTCGTCCACCTGGACGTGAAGCTTATCCCGGAGATGTATTCTATCTGCATTCCAGACTGTTGGAAAGAGCAGCGAGACTTTCTGACAAATTAGGCGGAGGTTCATTGACCGCACTTCCGATCATTGAAACTCAGGCAGGTGACGTATCTGCTTATATTCCGACGAACGTTATTTCGATTACAGACGGACAGATCTATCTGGAGACAGAGATGTTCAATTCCGGTTTCCGCCCGGCTGTTAATGCAGGTTTATCCGTATCCCGTGTAGGTGGATCCGCACAGATCAAGGCGATGAAGAAGATTGCAGGACCGATCCGTACCGACCTGGCACAGTATCGTGAACTTGCAGCGTTCTCGCAGTTTGGTTCCGAATTGGACGATGATACAAAAGAGCGTCTGGCACAGGGCGAACGTATCAGAGAAGTCTTAAAGCAGCCACAGTATCAGCCGATGCCGGTTGAAAAGCAGGTCGTGATCATCTATGCAGCCACGAAGAAGTACTTATTGGATATTGAAGTAACCGATGTCATGGATTATGAGAAATCATTATTTACATTTATCGATACAAAATATCCGGAGATCTTTGCATCGATCCGGGATGAAAAAGTAATTTCTGATGCGACGGAAGCACTGCTTATCAAAGCGATTGAAGAGAGCAAGAAAGAATTTTTAAAAAAGTAGAAGGGATGTGAGCTAAAGCATGGCGTCCATGATTGACATTAAAAGACGAAAGGAGAGCGTTACCAGTACGCAGCAGATCACAAAAGCGATGAAGCTTGTGTCGACGGTAAAGCTCCAGAAGGCAAGAACGAGAGCAGAACAGTCTCAGCCTTATTTCGACAAAATGTACGCTACTGTGACATCAATTCTACAAAAGTCCGGCAACCTCAGACATCCGTATCTGACTGCAAATGGATCTGAAAAAAAGGCAGTCATTATGGTGTCTTCGAACAGAGGACTCGCCGGAGGATATAACAACAATGTAGCAAAATTGCTGACAGAAAGTAATTTGAAGAAAGAAGATGTCGAGGTTTATGGCGTTGGACATAAAGCAATGGAAGTTTTGACGCGCAGAGGCTATAAGATCGCGGCAGATCATTCTGATATGATCGAAGAGCCGAATTATGGAGATGCGCTAAAGCTCGGCAGAGAGGTACTCGACCGCTATGCGGCAGGCGAGATCGGCGAGATCTGGCTTGCATATACCAACTTTAAGAATACGGTCGTGCATATTCCTAAATTAGTAAAATTACTTCCTGTAGAGATTGATGAAACAAAGCTGGAAGAAGAGAAATCAAAAGTTCCTATGAATTATGAACCGGAAGCAGAAGAATCTCTGGATATGATCATTCCAAAGTATGTCTGCAGCCTGATTTATGGTGCGTTTGTAGAATCTCATGCAAGTGAGAACGGAGCAAGGATGCAGGCGATGGATTCTGCGACAAGCAATGCGGAAGATATGATCGCTTCATTATCTCTTGCATACAACCGTGCCCGTCAGGGAGCGATCACGCAGGAATTAACAGAGATTATTTCCGGTGCAGAAGCATTGAATTAACATGAAGTTTATACCGCATATAGGTGCGGTTTTAGGAGGTAAAAATGGCAGAACAAAATATCGGGAAGATCACCCAGATCATCGGAGCCGTTTTGGATATCAAATTCAGCGAAGGAAAGCTTCCGGAAATCAATGATGCGATCCGCATTCCGAAGAAAGACGGAAGCAGTCTGACAGTTGAAGTTGCCCAGCATCTGGGTGATGATACGGTAAGGTGTATTGCGATGGGTCCTACAGATGGTCTGGTGCGAGGAGCAGATGCCGTTGCGACAGGTGCGCCGATCATGGTTCCTGTCGGTGAAGCGACACTGGGACGTATTTTCAACGTTTTGGGAGAACCTATCGATGAAAAGCCTGCTCCGGAAGGAGTGAATTATTTGCCGATTCACAGAAAGGCACCTGCGTTTGCAGAACAGGCAACCGATACGGAAGTACTGGAGACAGGAATCAAAGTCGTTGACTTGCTTTGTCCATATCAGAAGGGTGGTAAGATCGGTCTGTTTGGTGGTGCCGGAGTAGGTAAGACGGTATTGATCCAGGAGCTGATCCGAAATATTGCAACAGAACATGGAGGATATTCCGTATTTACGGGCGTAGGAGAGCGTACCCGTGAAGGAAATGACTTATACTATGAGATGACGGATTCCGGCGTTATTGAGAAAACAACGATGGTATTCGGACAGATGAACGAACCGCCGGGAGCACGTATGCGAGTTGGATTAACAGGGCTTACGATCGCAGAGAATTTCCGTGATCACGGAGGTAAAGACGTCCTGTTGTTTATTGATAATATTTTCCGTTTTACGCAGGCAGGTTCCGAAGTATCCGCTCTGTTAGGACGTGTACCGAGTGCGGTAGGTTACCAGCCGACATTGCAGACAGAGATGGGTGCATTACAGGAACGTATTACATCTACAAAGAATGGTTCGATCACATCCGTTCAGGCGGTTTATGTACCGGCGGATGACTTGACCGACCCGGCTCCTGCAACGACATTTGCACATCTGGATGCGACAACCGTACTTTCCCGTGCGATTTCTGAACAGGGTATCTATCCGGCTGTTGATCCGTTAGAGTCAACTTCCCGCATCTTAGATCCACGTGTTGTTGGAGAAGAACACTATAAAGTTGCCCGCGGTGTACAGGAGATTTTGCAGAGATATAAAGAATTACAGGATATTATCGCAATCCTCGGTATGGATGAATTATCGGAAGATGATAAGATCGTCGTAGCAAGAGCAAGAAAAGTTCAGAGATTCTTATCTCAGCCATTCTTCGTAGCAGAACAGTTTACCGGCACCGGCGGCAAATACGTCCCATTAAGCGAAACCATTCGAGGATTTAAGGAGATTCTGGAAGGCAAATATGACGATGTTCCGGAAGGAATGTTCTTAAATGCAGGAAGCATTGATGATGTCGTAGAACGTTTCAATAATAAGTAGGTGATCGTATGGCAGAGAAACAGTTTAAACTGGAAATAATCTCTCCTGACCGTTCTTTCTACAGCGGCGCGGCTGTGATGCTGGAATATCGCACGACAGAGGGAGAAGTCGGAATCTACGCAGATCATGTTCCGATGACTCAGATTGTTGCACCCGGGATCATGACGATCACGATGGCAGATGGCGAACAGAAAAAAGCAGCCCTGATGTCAGGATTTGTGGAGATTCTTCCGGAGAAGATCACGATTCTTGCTGAGACTGTGGAATGGCCGGAAGAGATTGACAAGAAGCGTGCACAGGCGGCAAAAGAGCGTGCAGAACGAAGAATTCAATCAGGAGATGGATCGATCGACATTGCCAGAGCAGAACTGGCACTGAAAAGAGCATTGGTTCGATTGTCCTTTTAAGAATGCAGGATTGATGAAAATATTCTGTATGAAAGCACAAAAATACTCCATATTACAAACAGGGATAAAAACGTGTTTGTAATATGGAGATTTTTACTTTAATGCAGTCACAACCAGATCGCGGTTCTCTCCGTTGATCTCGCAGTTGAACAGCCATACCGGCTGATAAAATCCTTTCGTATCCGGAGAATAAGTCAGAGAGACTCCGTTGATAACGAGCGTTTTTACTTTTAGATTATGTTCAATCTGAAAGTAACCGTCAACCAGCTTTTGATAAGCTTCTGTCTCATTGATGATCGGTTCTTTTTTATACAGAGATTGTCGGATAAACTGATAATCAATGGAATAAATCTCACCATCTGTCGTCGTATAACAGGTCAGAGTGCCGGAAACATTTCCAACGGAAGAAACGGATCGTTCAATCGACCATTTATAAACACCTTCCGATGGATGCGTATAAATAGCATCGTCCGGAATATCAATTTCATAAGCTGCCAGACGATCTTTGACATTTTGTGTACCCATATCTCCCCAATTGGCAACCGCATCATTGACATAATGATATTCAAAACTCTGATCCTGCAGATAAACCGTTACATTGTGGTGACCCCGATAACAGATGATGGAATCATCATAGTGAGAATAATGGGTATTGCCGGAGACACCCATGCGATCCAACAGCGAGGATGCAAAAAGTTCTGCCTCCTGTTCGGTATAACCGCTTGGAATAAAAACAGGTGCAGAGATCGATTTGCCGTTTAATTTTACGGAATCCATAAGCCGGATATTGGTATCCGATAAATCGGTCTTATAAGTATAGTCAACCGGGAGATTCCCATAAGGCTGTGTATAATAGCGGTAAAAAATCGTACTGAATGTGCAAACGGTCAGTACGACAGGCAATAGGGATAAGATGATCTTCGGCGGTCGGTGGGACGCTTTTTTGTCCATAAATGTATAAAAAAAGAAGAAGACACAATATCCGAGTAAAACGCCTAATGTATTATTAAACAAATCATCCAGTTCGCATAATCCGCGCTGTGTCAGTCGCTGCCCCAGTTCAATTGTCATTGAGAACAGGAAACCAAATCCTACCGTTCTGTGGAATTTACGAAACCATCGCTGCAAAACGGGAAGCAGCATCCCTAACGGGGAAAACAGCACGATATTAAAGATAACCAGCTGCCAGTTCCTGATCGAAAAGGTATTCCATGCTTCCCGGTAGGAACGAAACAGATGCAGATCAATCTCGCCATAATTCTCGCTTCTGGAGAGAAAGGTAAGATAAATGATCAGCACGATATTCAATATAAACAAAAAACATGGAAAAAACTTCCAGGTTTTTATATTCTTTTTAAAAATAAATCTATATAAAGCAAAAAGGAGAACGGATACCACGATGGAACATGGAAACGCAAGAAAAAGAAATTCTCCCAATTGCGTCAATAACGTATTAAAACTCATAAAAATTCCTTTGCTTTCTTTTGGTACTTTATAGTATATCATAAGGCAAAGAAATTTAGTTACTTTTCTGTGAATCTATTCTAAATAATTTCATAAGTTCTGTTACAATTTTTGTGGTATAATAGGGACACTTAAGGAAAGATTATGTTAAGATCAATAAAGATTTGGCTGTGCAGACTGCGGCTGAATATGGTAAATCATATGATTGAGGAGAAAAAAGATGTATAAATGTTGTATTTTTGATTTAGACGGCACGCTGTTGAATACTTTGACGGCATTATCTTACTGTACCAATCACGTCGTAAGAGATTATGGATTGGGAGAGATTCCGACGGAAGAATTCAAATGGATGGTGGGAGACGGATACCGCAATCAGATGAAGCGGGCATTGACTTACCTGGGAGATACGGAACTGGTTCATCTGGAAGAAACGTGCAAAAATTATATCGATTTTTTCAGCAGACATTGTCTGTACGAAGTAAAGCCATATGACGGGATTCCTGAATTGCTGGAGGAGCTGAAGAAGAAAGGATTAAAACTTGCGGTATTTTCCAATAAACCAAATCAGCAGGCAATCGATAATATCAACGGCATTTTCGGAGAAGGGTATTTTGATTATATTGCAGGGCAGATCGATGGAATTCCGAAGAAACCGGATCCGAGCGGAGCATGGAAGATCGCGGAGCAGTTTGGCGTAAAGCCGGAAGAATGCATCTATATCGGCGATACGAATACCGATATGAAGACCGGTACTGCCGCAGGCATGTATACGGTAGGAGTTCTGTGGGGATTTCGCGACAGAGAAGAATTAGAGATGTATCATCCGAACAAGATCATTGGACATCCTTCTGAGATCATGACTTTATTACAGGAGTAAGCAGATGGAGAAGATAACAGAACAAATCACACAGTTCCTGTCCTGCGAATATCGGGTGATACCGCCGCAAAGAGATGCAGGAAAGGTTATGGAATCTTATCATGCGGCAAAAGTGGTCGGTGAGTCGGAAGGATTTATTCCGGTAATACTGGTTCCGGGACAGGAGCTGGCAGATCGAATGGAAAAAGCCAAAAGTCCGCAGTATTATCTGCAGGAATATCAAAAGCATAGAGGAACCGATATTTTAAATGGATATCTGGATGAGATAAAAGCCTGTCTCAAGAGACAGGGGGAATCCCTGGAAGATGTGATCGATACCGTGGAACGGGGACAGCAGATTGATGAATTTATTGGATTTGTGCCGGATGACTGGGATGAGACAGCAGAGGTTATCCTGGCAAAAGTTCCGACGACAAAGCCCTGGGAAGTCTTTGCCTGGGTTCCCATGGGAGGATGGAATGAATGTCCGCCGACAGAATACATTATGGCAGTTATGCGGCACTGGTATGAATCCTGTGGGTTTTGTCCGGTTGTCATCTGTGAGGATATGATCGAAGGAATCGCGGAAAGAAAACCTCAGACACCGAAAGAAGCAGTCGCACTTGGAACAGAGCATTATGCGTTTTGTCCGGATCTGATCGAACAGTGCTGCAGTGATGAGTCAATCGGTCAGTGGGCGGATACGCTGATGAAGTCATCCATCTGGTTTTTCTGGTGGGATTAAAAGGAGAATAGTATGATATTTGAAACACATGCACATTATGATGATGGTTGGTTTGATGAAGACCGGCAGGAATTGCTCGGGTCTATGAAGGAACATGGAATCGGGACGATCGTGAATGTCTCTTCTGATAAGGCGAGCATCGAAAGGACAATTGCATTGACGAGAGCATATCCGTTTATCTATGGAGCAGTCGGGATTCATCCGAGCGACTGCGGAGAGCTGGAACATGATTTTGTGGAAGACATTCGAAAAGCGTCACGGGATCAGAAAGTTGTGGCGATTGGCGAGATCGGGCTGGATTATTACTGGGATCAGGTTGACCGTGAGGTTCAGAAGTGGTGGTTTGAGGCACAGATGGAGCTTGCGAGAGAAGAGAAACTTCCGATTATTATTCACAGCCGGGATGCGGCACAGGATACGGTAGATATGATGAAAGCATGCAGAGCAGAAGAGATCGGAGGCGTTGTACACTGCTATTCCTATTCGAAGGAGATGGCGAAGATCTTTCTCGATATGGGATTTTATATTGGCATTGGCGGCGTGGTTACGTTTAAAAATGCGAAGAAATTAAAAGAAACTGCGGAATATGTTCCACTTGACCGGATTGTCGTGGAGACGGACTGTCCTTATCTTGCTCCGGTGCCGAACCGCGGAAAGCGCAATTCCTCTCTCAATCTGCCTTACATCGTGCAGCAGATTGCAGACATCAAGGGGATTTCCTATGAAGAAACGGTGGACAGAACCTGTCACAACGCATTAGCATTATATAGAATGGAAGAATAAATGATGAATGAAAGATTAAGTAATCCGCAAAAGACGATAGAGATTATCAAAAAGTATGATTTTGCTTTTCAGAAGAAATACGGACAGAACTTTTTGATCGATGCTCATGTATTGGACAAGATTATCGCAGCAGCTGAGATTGGACCGGATGACTTTGTGCTTGAGATTGGACCGGGCATCGGTACGCTGACGCAGTATCTGGCAGAATCGGCACGAGAAGTCGCAGCAGTTGAGATTGATACACATCTCATACCGATCCTGAAGGAGACACTCCAAAGCTATAATAATGTAACGATTATCAATGAGGATATTTTGAAGGTAGATATTGCAAAACTTGCAGAAGAAAAGAATGCAGGAAAGCCGATCAAAGTTGTGGCAAACCTTCCATATTATATCACAACGCCGATTATCATGGGGCTTTTCGAAAGCCGTGTGCCAATCGATAACATTACGGTTATGGTACAAAAAGAGGTTGCAGAGCGTATGCAGGTCGGACCCGGCACAAAAGAATATGGAGCGTTATCGCTGGCGGTTCAGTATTATGCAGAACCGTATCTTGCAGCGAATGTTCCGCCGAATTGCTTCATACCGCGTCCGAAAGTCGGATCGGCAGTCATTCGGCTGACAAAACATAAAGAACAGCCGGTAAATGTAAAAGATGAACAATTTATGTTCAAGTTAATTCGTGCTTCCTTTAACCAGAGAAGGAAGACCCTGCAGAATGGATTGAACAACAGTCCGGAACTGAATATTTCAAAAGAGAAGACAGCGGAAGCCCTGGAGAAGATGGGACTCCCGCCGACTGTACGAGGAGAGAAGCTTACTTTAGAGCAATTCGCCCGTCTCAGCGATCTACTGTCATGATCCAGTAACCGAAATTTCCGGTTTTCTGTTCCTGATAAGGAACGGGAATAAATTCCGGGAAACCGAACAGATGAGCGACGAAGTTTCTCTGGTTGGTAAAAATGCCGGGAACGCCTATGTAATGGCAGTCGGTCAGTTTCTTTTTGCCAAGGAATAAATGCCCATAGTTCTGAAACTGCATTTTGACAAAACCGTTTCCCGTCAGTTCCTGAGGCAGAAAAGAGAAGTCTGCAATCTCATCCAACCGGATCTTGATACAGGAAGAGTAATCGGGCGTCGGATAAGGATCCATCTGAGGATATGTTTTCGGAGCCGGTGGTTCATGACCGGCAGTTTCCGCCGGCATCGGTTCAGGATCAGGCTCCGTCATTGATTCTTGTTCCGGCGTGGAGATCACTTCGGTTTCGTCATCGGGGATCGGTTCCGCCTGTTCATGGAGAGAAAGTGCTTCCATATATTCTTCCAGTTGGGGTTCCGGTGTGTGATCCTCGGATTCTGCCGTATGAAAGGCGTGCAGATTGATGGGCGTTTCATTCCACTGAGAACCATAAAAATGCTGGTCATTATAGTAGAATAAAATGCCATCCATATCCGTCAGAGTTTTCGGAGAATGAAAAATATCATCAATGAGGAAAGATTCCCGGTATTCAAAACGAAGCGTGGTCTGGGCAATCTCATCCCATGGAATGCCAAGCATTTTTCCGTGATCATAATAATAAAAATATAACTGCATCGGGGAAAGCAGTTTCGAAGTATTTAACGTAAAAGAAACTTTTATTTGCTGATCTCTGGTCTCTACGCGGATAAAGCCAACGTTTTCCCCACGAACGCCGTTATGATATTCATATAGATAAGATGTAATGCGCTGATAGTCGGACATGGTGAAAATCTCCTTTTTCACTATAATATGAACGAAAGACGGAAAATATGAAAGGAATAACGTTTCCTCCATACAGAAATTACGACAAAAGATATCAGATGGGAGTTGGAACCATGACACAAGATGAAAAGTATATGAAAGAAGCAATCAGGCAGGCAAAAAAGGCGTATGCGATCGGGGATGTGCCGATCGGATGCGTGATCGTATATGAAGATAAGATCATTGCACGCGGTTATAATAAACGCAATAAGAATAAGACGACACTCGCGCATGCGGAATTGCTTGCGATCGGAAAAGCAACGAAAAAGCTGGGAGACTGGAGACTGGAAGGATGTACGATGTATGTGACCTTAGAACCATGTCAGATGTGTGCAGGTGCAATTGTACAGGCGCGGATCGACCGCGTTGTGATCGGCAGCATGAATCCGAAAGCCGGATGTGCAGGCTCGATCATCAACCTTCTGCAGATGAAGCAATTCAATCACCAGGTTGAGATGACATCCGGCGTCTTGGAAGAAACCTGTTCGGCGATGATGTCGGAATTTTTCAGGGAATTAAGAAAAAAGAAAAAAGAGGAAAAGAAAAAAGTTTGACAACAAAGCTTTTTTTTGATATCATATGAAAATGTACGACACATTCGTACAGGGTGAGAGTCGCCCGGTATTGGCGGCGTTGAAGCCCTGGCCTTATGCAATGGAACCTGTGAACCGTGTCAGGTCGGGAACGAAGCAGCACTAAGCAGTCACTTCCGTGTGCCATGAGAGGACCCGGGTGGAGCGGCCTTTACCGGGCAGCTCTTACGAATTTGATAGATAGTTCGAACCAGAACGTTTGGAAAGCAGCAGAGAGAGATTTTTGAAATGGGTTTCTTTCTGCTGTTTTGTTTTTGTTTAAAGATCCGCAAAACAGGACATACTCCAAAAAAGAAGGAGTGTGATAGCATGAAGAAGTATCAGAAATACTTCCTGGGTCTCGTCTGGGGAATGGTTATTATGCAGGGAATTCTGAATATTACGGCAAAAAATGATCAGAAATTATTAGAAGCATTTGAAGCAAGTGACAGCATCCCGCTGGAAGGAAAGGTAATCGTATCCGGATCTTTAGGAGAAGACAAATTGGATCAAAAGACGAAAAAAAATCTTCTGGTCAGCCTGGCAGAGCAGATGGGACTGACGAAGGACTATAACATCGATACAAAAGAGGAAGACGGAGTTTCGACGATGACATTGAAAAAAGAAGGGGGCGACGGGGGTGTCTGGCTGCGCATCTCTTCTTCGGAAAATGACAATTATCTGACGACGGAAGTTGCGATTGAAGATGCGAAGGAAATTCTAGTGTTAAAAGAACAATTAGAAAAATTGCTGGAAGAAAAAGGAATTCATACGGACAGCAGCCTGTATGTGCATGGAGATTTTCAAAAACTTCTAAATCGAAAGGAAAAAAATGCAGTCGAAGAAAAGCTGATCCGGATTCTGGAAGCGGACATCGTTCTGCAATATAAAGATGAATACAGTGATACGATCTATGCATACAGTCCGCTTTTATCAGATTATTATGAACGGAACGGAGATAAGATCAATATTCAGATCGTTTTGAATTATAACGATTCCGGAGACAATACACAACTGTATCTCGCATTTCCATTTTATAATGAGAGTTATTAAAAGACAGCATGAACCTCTCAAAATCCTTTTCATATAGTAAATACAAAGAGATTCCAGCGGCTGCCCGGATGTGTCTGAATCCGCACAAGGAGCAGCTGTATGTTCTCAGGATGAAAAAGAAAGGAATATCAATATGAAAGGTTTGCCGACATTTGAGGAATTACAAAAGGGCTTGTATCAAAAAGAAGATGACCTGTCCATCTGGCTGCCGGAGAATTTTATGACAGATGAGAATCAGTATGAAGATGATATTTTATACCTGAGGAGGATGTATCCGGATATCGGAAGGGAGATTGCGGAGTTTGTGGAAGACGAATGCGACAGGATGGAATATGCGGGAAGCATGATGTTCGACCGGTATCCGGATAAGTTATCGGTTATGAAGCTGGTGGATAAAATCTATGAGAAAGTAAAGTATCACGATGAAGAATCACCGTATCTCAAATGCATGGTTCAGATCATGCTCTGTGACGAGATGCATCACCGAAGAGGCCGGTATCATCGCAAACGCCGATATTTTTTCTGAATAAAATCTTAAAAAAACCGTTTTTTGTAAAAACCAATTGAACATTAAAGAAAAACCCATTACAATGAGTGATATATCGGATGATAATTACGTTAGGAAATAAAGGTGATGTAATGGAACAATTTCTTGCATTAATAGAAGAACATTTAAATATAGATCTGGTATCCATCATAATCAGCAATCCAAGACAGGCCGGGGAAGTCTTAAAGATCAAGATACGGCCTGTTTTGATGAAGGAACAGCTGTATTATCAGACAGAATCCTTTACAAAAAAGCAGGTATTTCACAAGAACCTGAGCAAAGAAGAGCTGATGGATGCGATAAGAGAATATGGAAAGCAGTACAGGCAGATACAGATGCTGACAAAAAGAAAGACCATTCATGGATTGATCAGCAAAAAGGGCAAAGTAACCGTCAAGACGAAGAATATCGGAGGGAAGCAAAAGCCGCTTTCGCACAACCGAAAAAAGAGATATATCTTAGAAGAAGGCAAAAAAGTAGAATTTCTGGTCGATCTGGGAGTTATGACACAGGAAGGAAAGATTGTCCGTACCAGATATGATAAATTCCGCCAGATCAACCGTTTTCTGGAATTTATCGAAGATATCCTTCCGAATCTTCCGAAGGACAGGGAAGTCACGATCATCGATTTTGGATGCGGCAAATCATATCTGACATTTGCCATGTATTATTACCTGAAGGAGCTGAAAGGGTATGATGTGCGGATCATCGGGCTGGATCTGAAGGAAGACGTGATCCGGCATTGTAATGAATTGCGACAGAAGTACGGATTCCAAAAACTGGATTTCTATGTAGGGAATATTGAAGATTTTGAAGGAGTGGACTGCGTCGATATGGTAGTGACGCTGCATGCATGTGATACGGCAACGGATTTTGCACTGTATAAAGCCGTAAAGTGGAAC
>Ga0129309_1000512_pt1 | contig 28809 bp, 28 predicted proteins | sample L1105metagenome_FD_94439 | JGI IMG/M metagenome (GOLD analysis project Ga0129309, IMG submission 94439) | Ring-tailed lemur group fecal microbial communities from Wisconsin, USA - L1105 metagenome | ecosystem: Host-associated > Mammals > Digestive system > Large intestine > Fecal | place: USA...
ATGCCTGTTCCCATACTTATATTTCAGATTTGCATGTTTGTCGAATATCATTAGGCTGCTTTTACTTTTAACGTATCCCATGTATGTTGCTACACTTATATGCGGTGAGATACTTACCAGCATATGGATGTGATCCGGGCATGCCTCTGCCTCTATCACTTCTACTCCTTTCCGCTCGCTTAATTCTCTTAATATTTTTCCTACATCTGCTTTGATTTTTCTGTAAATCACTTGTCTACGATACTTTGGGGCAAATACTATGTGATATTTGCATCTGAACTTACTGTATGATAAACTTTTTACGTCTTTCATGACATGAACCTCCTGTGTTCTTTGTGTGGTTGCCAGACCGCACTCATTTTATCACAGGAGGTTCTTCCTTTTACTAAAGTATTTTTTATTGACCACCAGTTCAACTGGTGGTTTATTTCATCCCTATTCGGCGCCAGCAAAAAAGGAGTCATCCGTATGGATGACTCCCTTTTCATTGTGCACAGGCGATCATTACTCAGCCGCTTCAGGAGCCTCGGCCTCTGCTTCCGCCTCGGGTTGCTCTTCGAGCAGCGCCTTGATCGAAAGGCTGATTCTGCGGCGTTCGAAGTCCAATTCAGTGATCTTGACATCAACCTGCTGGCCAACCGACAGAACATCGGAGGGCTTGCCCACCCGCTCGCGGGAGATCTGGCTGATGTGGATCAGCCCATCGATGCCGGGAATCAGCTCGGCAAAAGCGCCGAACGCGGTCAGAGAGACGACCTTGACCGGAACAACCTGTCCAACCGAGTAGTTGTTCTGCAGGATGGTCCACGGATTATCCTCGTCCTTCTTATAGCCAAGGGAGATCTTCTTCTTCTCAGGATCAATATCCTTGACATAAACATCGATCACATCGCCGACCTTGACGACCTGAGAAGGATGCTTGATCTTGCCCCAGGAGAGTTCGGAAATATGCACCATACCATCGACGCCGCCGAGATCGACAAAAGCGCCGTAGTCGGTCAGTGACTTGACGGTTCCGGTGTAATGCTTGCCGATTTCAACCTCCGCCCAGAACTTCTCTTCAAGCTCCTTACGCTGATCGCGCAGCACGGCGCGGATCGAGCCAACGGCGCGGCGGCGCTGACGGTTGACCTCGAGAATCTTGAACTGAACCTGCTTGCGAAGCAGGCCCTCCAGCGGCTCACCGCGGGACATGGTGGCCTGCGAGGCAGGGATAAACACCTTCACACCGTTGGTCAGAGCAAGCACACCGCCCTTGATGACCTCGGTAACAACGCCGTCAAGAACCTCTTCAGTCTCGGCTGCACCCATGACCTTCTCGAACCCGGCCTGGGCATCAAGCCGCTTCTTGGAAAGCATCACGGTGCCTTCAACATCGTTGACACGAACAACCAAGAGTTCAAGCTCGTCCCCCTTATGCACAATATCTTCGGGTTTCGCAGCGGGGTCGTCAGTCAGCTCGCTGAGCGGCACATAACCGGCATGCTTGGTGCCGATATCAACAGCGATCTCGTTAGGGGCAATGCTGGTGACAACGCCGGTAACCTTCTCACCGTTGTATGTACTTTTAAAAGACTGATTGAGCATCTCTTCGAAGCTAAGCTCTTCCTGATTCTGATTTTCCAAAATCTCACTCATGGTTTCGTGTACCTCCTTAATTATACGGGCTGGCGTTGAAGCACCCGCCGTGATTGCGATCGACCGGGCACCCACAAAGTCCGCCGGGTCAAGCTGCGATGCAGTCTCGATTTGCACCGTCCTGCAAAATGGACGGCAAATCGCTGCAAGCTTGGCCGTATTGGAGCTATGCGATCCGCCGATGACGATCATCACGTCGGATTTCTCTGCCAGTCTGGCCGCCTCCTGCTGACGCAAGGATGTAGCATTACATATTGTATCAAAGATTTTTGCGTTTGTACACACTTTTTTTGCGATTCCCGCGCATTTTTCCCAGACATTTTTTTGAAAGGTCGTCTGGCACACAAAAAACAGGCTGCTTTTTCGTGCAAAATATTCATTGGGAATCGCCGAAATCTCCTCTGGAGATGAAACCACCCGTACCTCTCCCCTGCAATGGCCCACGATCCCCTGCACTTCGGGATGGGTTTCATCCCCCACAACGACCAGCATCCCGTCCTCCGGGACCGAGGCCGCGATCCGGTGAATCTTCCGCACAAAGGGGCAGGTCGCGTCGGTATAGGGAATGCCCAGCGCATCCATCTCGTCGTAGACCGACTGCGCCACCCCATGGGAACGGATCACAATCCGCCTCTTGTCGGCATCATCCGACGGACTTCCCACCACAACGACTCCGCGCGCGGCAAGCTCTTCGACAAACTGCCGGTTATGAATCAGCGGCCCGAGGGTGCAGACCGGCTCTCCGGCATCCAGGCAGGAAAAGACAAGATCGGCAGCCCGCTGCACTCCGAAGCAGAATCCCGCCGTTTCCGCGACAATCAATTCAGCCGGCATCTTCCGGTACCTCCAGCAGCTTTAAGATTTCGCTCCAGACCTGTTTGGTGCAGCGGCGCAGTGCGCGGGGGTTATCCTCTCCGAGATCAAGCTCCGATGCCGGAATGACCCGCCCGTAGCGCACCAGAATTCTGCTGCGGAACCGGAGCGGACGCTGATACCGCACAGCGCAAGGCAGAACGTCCGCTCCGGTCATCTTCGCAATCAGGGCCATCCCCGATTTCGGTTTTCCGGGCGCTTCCTGCGGATAACGGGTTCCTTCCGGAAAAATGCCGAGCACATGGCCCTCGCGGGTCAGCGCGGCGCAGCGTTCAATGGCCGAAAGGTCGCCGCTTCCCCGGTCGATCGGTACAATGCCGAGCGCCGAAAAGAGCCGCTTTCCCCAGAAGCTTTTTTCCAGTTCCCCCTTGGCGAGAAAGCGGACCCACGGCCGCACCGGAAAAACCAGAACGACCGGATCGAGATAGGAGGTGTGGTTGCCCGCCAATATGTATCCGCCCCGGCCCTGTGGAATATTCTCCCGCCCTTCATATTGGATGGAAAAGGCCAGTGAAAAAAACGCCCAGACAACCGAACGGGCAAGCAAATAGAACCAGCGCATCAGAGCTTCCCCTCCACCCTGTGCTTCATTGCGGCGACGGTCTCTTCCAGCGTCATCGCGGTGTTGTCGATGCGAACCGCATCCGGCGCCTGAACAAGCGGCGCAATCGCGCGGTGGGAGTCATTGTAATCCCGCTCCCGGATCTCGGTAAGCAGGGCGTTGTAATCGACCTCACGCCCCTTCTGCGCAAATTCAAGCATCCGCCGCTTCGCGCGTTCCTCAGGGGAAGCAGTGAGAAAAAATTTCACCGCAGCGTCGGGCAGGACGACGGTGCCGATATCCCGGCCATCCATCACGACGCTTTCGGTTTGCGCAAAATCGCGCTGCAGCTCAAGCAGAAAGGCGCGAACCGCCGGAATTGCCGAAACCTTCGAGGCTGCCATCGACATTTCAGGCAGGCGGATCTCTTCGCTGACGTCCTTTCCGCCGAGCAGAATACGCTGGACTCCACCGACATATTTTATAGCAATATGGATGTCGGGCAGCAGCTTTTCCACCCCGGCGGCATCCCCGGGATCGACACCCCGCAAACGGGCACAGTAACCGACGGCGCGGTAAAGCGCGCCGGTATCGACGTATAAAAATCCGAGTTCGGCGGCAAGCCGGCGGGCAACGGTACTCTTTCCCGCGGCGGCCGGACCGTCAATGGCAATTGCAATGGGACGGTTCATCCTCTGTGTTCCTCATTTCCTTGGTTTTGCATCTCCAGAACCGCTCCGGCGGCCGAAATTCCGGCCAGATATCCGGTTGAAAAGGCTATCTGGAGGTTAAAGCCGCCCGTAACCGCATCAAGGTCGAGCAGCTCTCCCGCAAAGTATAATCCCTTTACAAGCTTGGATTCCATCGTTTTGGGACTGACCTCGGAGGTTTTGACTCCGCCCCGGGTCACGACCGCTTCCTCTACCGGACGCAGCGAGCGGACAGTCAGCGGCAGCGCCTTGAGCAAAGCGGTCAGCGACGCACGCTGTTCACGGGTCACTGCATTGACCTGCGTTTTTGCATCGATCCCCGACAAAGAAACCACCACCGGCGCCAAAGCACGGGGCAGCAGCCGGTCGAGAGAATTGACAAAAGCCCGGTTTTTCATTTCATCCCAGTCCCGCAGCAGCCGCGCGTCGAGACGGCCCGGATCAAGCCCCGGCTTCAAATCGATGAACAGTGCATAATCGCTGCAATCCCCATCGATATAGCTCGAAGCGGAGAGCACCAGTGGGCCGGAAATTCCAAAATGGGTGAACATCAACTCCCCCAGCTCGGAAAAGAGGACCTTTTTCCCCTTCTTCAGCGTCAGGGTGACATTTTTCAGCGAAAGTCCCATCAGTTCCCCGCACCACGACTCTCCGGTAATGAGAGCAGTGAGGGAAGCGGCAGCAGGCAGCACGGTATGTCCGGCCGACTCGGCCAGACGATATCCATCCCCGGTGGAGCCGGTAAGCGGATAGCTCAATCCTCCAGTCGCAAGCAGTACCGCCCGGGCGGAAAATCGTCCGCCGTCGGCGGTGGAAACTCCCGTCACCACGCCTTCCCGGGTCAGCAGCGACATAACCCTGTTCTGCCGGAAGCGGACCCCATTCGCGTCGTCGAAACGGCGCAGGGCGTCGACGATATCAACCGCCCGGTCCGAGACGGGAAAAACCCGCGCGCCCCGCTCGGTTTTCAGAGGGACCCCCTGTTCCTCAAAAAAGCGCATAACCTCCTGCGGAGGAAAGGCGTCAAAGGCGCTGTAAAGGAAGCGTGGATTGCGGCGTACCGCCTCCAGAAAGCGGTCGCGGCCGCAGTTGTTGGTAACATTGCAGCGTCCCTTTCCGGTGATCATCAGCTTACGGCCAATCCGGGCGTTCTTATCGAACAGCAGCACCGATGCGCCGCACCGCGCCGCCTGCCCGGCAGCCATCGTTCCGGCAGCGCCCGCGCCGACCACAATCAGATCGCAATCGTACCCGGACCCCATCAATGCTCCCCGTCGTCGGCCTTGGTATAGACCTCATAGCGGTCCCAGATCCGCTCGAGTTCAGCATAAGCGCGGCTGGTTTCCTCTTTGCGCTTGATGCCGATCGCTACAATCAGGGCATTGATCAGCGAAAGCGGCGCAACGAGCGAATCGACAAAGGACGCCATCTCGCTGCGGGCATAGAGCCGCAGGTCGGCGATTTCGGCAATCGGCGCAAGGGAGGAATCGGTCAGCGCAATGGTGGTGGCGCCCCGCTCCTTGGCAAACTTCATCGCGGTAAAGGTACGCTTGCTGTACCGCGGGAAGCTCATGGCAAAGAACACATCCCCCTCTTGAATGCGCAGCAGCTGCTCAAACACGTCGGAAGTGGAAGCGGAGGTCACCAGCCGTACATTGTTGTCAAAGACATGATTGAAGTAAAAGGCCATAAAGCTGGCCAGCGAAGCGGAGGAGCGGATCCCGATCAGGTAGATGGTCCGGGCGTTGAGCAGAGTATCGACGATGCGGGAAAAATCCGCGCGGGAAACCTCCTCAAGAGTGCGGCGGATCTTGTCGATATCCATTGTCAGGACACGGTCGACGATGTCCCCGCCGCCGAGTTGCTCGTCGGTCAGCTCCATCCGCTGCACAGTGGTCAGGCGGTTGCGGATCAGTTCCTGCAGAGAACGCTGCAGCTGGGGATAGCCCTCGTAGCCAAGCTCCGAGGCAAAACGGACGACGGTCGATTCGCTCACCCCGACGGCCTGCCCCAGACGGGCGGCGGTCATAAAGGCCGCCTTATCATAATGCTCCACGATATAGCGGGCAATCTGCTTCTGTCCTTTGGAAAGCTTGGGCATCATTCCGGTAATGAGTCCGATTAAGTCCTTATGCATAAAAAGGTCCTCCTTATTAAAATTCCTGCACTCATAGTATAGCAGAACCGGTCGAGAAATCAAGCAAATGCAGTCCTTATTTGCATGACCTGCATCAATTTTTTCAATTTCTCGAAATTGAGGACCTTCTTTCCGCCGTTTCGGCGGTTGCCCGCAGACGGAATCCGTTTAAAACCCCGCGGTGGATATCACCCGGATCCGGCGATAGTGCAGCGACGGATCATGGATAATCCATTCGGAATTCTTCTCTCTGCAGGCGTCGATCACCAAAGCGCCGGGACGCGCAATCGCGCCCAGACGTTCCGGGTCTATTCCCTGCAGCAGCAGAATCAGATCATAACTCTCCCCTTGGGCGGGAAGCCCGTCGGCAAGCGTGACCCGCGCCGTTCCCATGTCTTTCAGCTCCTCCGCGAGCGCAGCGGCGCAGGGCGTCTGCCCAAAAACCAAAGCCTCTGCGCGTTCGAGCGGCTGGCCGCATTCAATTCGGGCGATTCGAACGAGCTGACGCGCATCCTGCACGGCGGTCCCGTCCAGTGATCGGTTCATAGCGATACCCCCATCGGATGAAAATTACTTCATCCTATGGGGGCGTCGCTTAAATCGTTCCGGCGTTCCTCCCCTTCAGGTCGGCGGCGGGACGCTTCCTCCAGATGTTCCCGATAGGCGGCGAGAATTTTGTCTTCCATCGTCTGCCTTGCCTCCGCGGTGATCGGATGGCAGATATCCCGAAAGCTGCCCTGCTCGTCCCGACGGCTGGGCATGGCGACAAAAAGCCGTTCCGATCCCTCGATCACCTTGATATCGTGTACTGCAAAATCCCCTTCAAGGGTGAGCGAAACAAGGGCGCGCAGCCGGTTGTCCTCATAGGTTCTCCTGATTTTAATGTTGGTGATGTTCATACTTTTCCTCCTGACGTCATGATGGCAAATTTTTGCACCCGCTCTAAAGTATCCGCCAGTCGGAAAATTTTTATTCAGCCTTCGAAAATCTTCGTATTCCTTCTGTTGCGTTTTTTATTTTCATCCCCCGGATTTCGTGATATAATGTCCGCAGAGTAGCCATGAATGCGCTCGGAGTCCCGCCCTGCGGACGCGGTCCGACGGCCCTTGCCGGTGATATGATCCGCAGGCTGCGTTTAGCCGGCCCGCAACATGCCAACACTTGACAACGTATTGTCTTTTCCCTCAAAGAAATGCTCGGAGGTGGCCATGATGTCCACATTTTCAGAAGATCTTCTCCATTCCTGCCGCAAGCTTCATTTCATTGGAATCGGCGGTTCCGGGATGTTCCCGATCGTACAGATCCTGCATGCACAGGGCTATGAAATCAGCGGTTCGGATAACAACCCGGGCGACACCATCGATCAGGAACGCGCGATGGGAATCCGTGTGACCATCGGCCACGATCCCGCCAACTTAGCGGACGCCGACGCGGTCATCTATTCGGCCGCCATCATGGCCGACAACGTCGAACTCGCCGAGGCCCGCCGGCGCGGGATTCCGACCGTCGAGCGCAGCGAGATGCTCGGACTGCTTTCGCGGCGCTATTCCAACTGCGTTTGTATCGCGGGCACCCATGGAAAAACCACCACTACGGCGATGGCCACCCAGATTCTTCTGGGAGCCGGGCTCGATCCTTCAGCGGTCATCGGCGGCAAAATCAACGCCATCGGCGGAAGCGGACGTGCCGGGGCCTCGAACACCATGACCGTTGAGGCCTGCGAATTTGTGGACACCTTTCTGCATCTCTCGCCTGATATTGCAGTCATTCTGAACATCGACGACGACCACCTCGACTACTTCAAAACGATGGAGAACCTGATCCGCTCCTTCCGGCGGTTTGCGGAAAACACCTCCCGGACGGTGATTTATCACGGCGACGATCCGAACAGCTGCAAAGCAGTGGAGGGACTGCCGAAAAAACTGGTTTCCTTCGGTTTTTCGGCGCAGAACGATTATTATCCTGCCGGCATTGTCTGGAAGGATGGAGCGCACTGTGCCTTCTCCCTCTGCTCCAGCGGCAGAAAGCTGGCCGACCTTTCGATCTGTGTGCCCGGGCGGCACAACATCCTCAACGCCGTAGCCGCCTGCGCCGCCTCGCTCGAGGCGGGGGCGCCGCTCTCCTCCCTTGCGGGGGGACTCGCCGCCTTTACCGGTGTTCACCGCCGGTTTGAAATACTTGGCAAAATCAACGGCGTTACCGTCGCCGACGACTATGCCCATCACCCCACCGAAATCGCCGCCACCCTGCGGGCAGCCAAGGAATTGGATTTCAAAGCGGTCTGGGCGGTATTTCAGCCCTTTACCTTCTCGCGCACCGCACTGCTGCTCGACGAGTTTGCCGCGGCGCTTCCCATCGCGGATCACGTGGTGATGTCTTCCATTATGGGCGGACGCGAGGTCAACACCTATGGCATCTCAACCGCCGATCTGGCTGTCAAAATTCCGGGCAGCATCTGGTTTGAAACCTTTGAGGAAATACGGGAATATATCCTCGCTCATGCCCAGCCGGGGGACCTCGTCCTGACGCTCGGATGCGGCGACGTCTATAAATGCGCAAAAATGCTTCTGGGACTTCCGGTTCCGCAGTAAGCAGGCAGGCGCCGCGAGGAACGCGGCGCCTGCTTTTTCAAAAAAATATGTCCGAATTACGACGATTTTATTGCTTTTTCTCGATTCCTGGAGTATTCTAAAACAGTGTTGCCATCCAACTCGAAAGAAGTGAAAAAGGAGAATCAGAATGAACAGCTGGCTGGAAAAACGATTTGAGCTTTCTAAAAACAATACGAATGTAAAAACCGAGATCATTGCCGGACTCACTACCTTTATGGCAATGGCCTATATTCTCGCGAGCAACCCCAAAACGCTGGCAGACCCCGCTTATATTATCGGGGATACTGCGCTGGGCGCACAGATCGAAAGCTGCGTCTTTATCGCCACCTGCCTCGGCGCCTTTGTCGGCACCACGCTGATGGCGCTGCTGGCCAACCTGCCCTTTGCGCTTGCTCCCGGTCTCGGGCTGAACGCCACCTTCGCCTATACTGTGATGCTCGGCATGGGCTACAGCTACGCCGAGGGTCTTGCCATCGTCTTCATCTCGGGCGTTCTGTTTCTGGTGATCTCGCTGCTGGGCCTGCGCGAGGCGATCGTCCGCTCCCTTCCCCACAACCTCAAGGTGGCGATTTCCGCCGGCATCGGCCTTTTCATCGCCTTTATCGGTCTGGTGAACGGCGGCATCGTCATCAATAATGACGCCACTCTGGTCGGTGTGGTCAATTTCTCCGACTTCTCCGCCGGTTCCGGCGCGCGTTCCGCTGTGGTTGCGCTGCTCGGCCTGCTCATCATCGCCGTCTGCAACGCCAAACGGATCAAAGGCGGCATGGTCATCGGCATTCTTGCAGCCACTGCCGCAGGAATTCCGCTGGGAGTTACCGTTCTTCCTGAAAGCTTTTCTATGAATATCGGTCCGATGTTCGAGGAATATATCTCTTTTTCGCTCGGCGCAATGTTCTCCGGCTTTTCCTCCATGTTTGCGGGACAGGGCTTTTTTGCGGTACTCTCGAAAATTTTTGTGGTGGTCATCTCCCTTTCGCTGATCGATATGTTTGATACCATCGGCACTCTGGTAGGCACCGCACAGGGCGCCGGAATGCTTGATGAACAAGGCGACGTCAAAAACATGAAGCGGGCGCTTCTCTCCGACTCGATCGCCACCATGGCGGGCGCTTTTCTCGGTACTTCGACCGTTACCACCTTTGTGGAATCAAGCTCCGGCGTATCGGAAGGCGGCCGCACCGGCCTCGCCTCGGTTGTCACCGCGCTGCTCTTCCTCGTTTCTCTTCTGCTCGCCCCCTTCATCGGAATCATTCCCCTTGCGGCGGCGGCTCCCGCTCTGATCTATGTCGGTGTTCTGATGATCGGCTCCTCGCTCAAAAGCCTCGACTTCTCCGATCCCACCGAGGCGATTCCCGCCTTTCTGACCATGGTGATGATGCCCCTGACCTATGGCATCTCAAACGGCATCGCTTTCGGCATCATGGGCTATGTCGTGATCAAAACCCTCACCGGCCGGGCAAAGGACCTCAACCCCACCCTCACCGTACTCGGAATTCTCTTTATTCTGCGGTACGCACTGATGGTGTGACCCCGCGCCGCCCGCCTTTTCTCCCGAAAATCTGCGGACAAATTTCCCCAGATGAGCTGCAAAATGCTGATGGATGCATTGTGCAGCTCATCTTTTTGATGGCAAAACGGCACCATTTTGACCGGCCTCCCATAGTATGGAATGAGTCGTTCATCCGGCGGTTGCAAAAGTTTGACATTTATGAGATAATAGCCCCAACGAAAGGAGGAATCTCAATAAAATCTTAAAATTCTCAAAAAGGAGGCGGTCAAATTTCTTCGCGGCCCCTGTATCAACAAGCGCCAGAACCATTTTCGGCTTTTCGGAAATGGTTGACGAGGTGGGAGGTCATCGACAATTCGGCGGATGCCTCTCCGTCCTTTTCTTTCGGACGCAGCGGACGGCAAATCCACCGGGCAACCGGTGGGACAAATACGGACGCGGAAAGAAAAAACAAACAAAGGAGCACCTTTTATATGTGTGGTATCATCGGCTATTCCGGCCACCGCGAAGCATGCGGCATCCTGCTCGACGGACTCGAGCGACTGGAATATCGGGGCTACGACTCGGCCGGCATCCTAGTCAGCGACAACGGGACCTTCCATACCGTCAAACGCTCGGGACGCCTTTCCAATCTGCGGGCCGCCGTCGAAAGGCGTCCACTGAAAGGCTGCTGCGGCATGGGCCATACCCGCTGGGCAACTCATGGAGGCCCGACCGACGAAAACGCCCATCCGCATGGGACCGAACGGGTCATGCTGGTCCATAACGGCATCATAGAGAACTATCTCGAGCTGCGCAGCCTGCTGGCCGAACAGGGCTATTCGTTCCTCTCCCAGACCGACACCGAGGTGGCCGCCTGCTATCTTGACTACTGCTATCACGGCGACCCGATTGATGCGATCCGGGAAGCGCTCAATAAAATCGAGGGCGCCTATGCCTTCGTTATCATGTTTTCAGACCACCCCGACACCATCTATGCCATCCGCAAGGACGGCCCGTTGCTGGCCGCGCTCGGAGACGATGAAAATTTTGTGGCGTCGGATATCACCGCCGTCATCAGCTATACCAACCGCTATTTTGTTCTCGATGAGGGCGAAATCGCCGTCGTCACTCCGCAGCGGATCCGCATCCTCGGCATGGACGGAAAGCCCCGCGAAAAAGCGGTGCAGACGGTCACCTGGGACGTCGAGCAGGCCCAGAAGGACGGCTACGAGCACTTCATGCTCAAGGAAATTCACGAGCAGCCCGACGCGCTGCGCCATACCATCTCCCCGCGGGTGAAAAACGGCCTGCCGGATTGGAGCGGAGACGGGCTGCCGAAGGACTTTTTCTGCCGCTTCGAGCGGATTCAAATCGTGGCCTGCGGCACCGCGATGCATGCGGGGATGATCGGCAAGACGATCATCGAGAAACTCGCGCGGATTCCGGTGGAGGTCGATATCGCAAGTGAATTCCGCTACCGCGACCCCATTCTGACTGAGAATACTCTGGTGATCATTGTCTCCCAGTCCGGAGAAACGGCCGACAGCCTGGCGGCGCTGCGTCTTGCCAAGCAGATGGGACTTTCCACCCTTGCCATCGTCAACGTCGCCGGTTCTTCGATTGCGCGGGAGGCGGAACACGTCCTCTACACCTTCGCCGGGCCGGAAATCTCGGTTGCAAGCACCAAAGCCTATTCGGTGCAGATTTCTCTGCTCTATCTCATTGCCTTTACCCTCGGGCAGGAAAGGGGACTTCTGTCGGAAGAACAGGTGCGCGGTCTCACGGCGCAGCTCTTTGCAAGCGCCGAGGCGGTACGCGGGGTCCTGCGTCTTCAGGAGAGAATCGAGATGTCGGCAAAGTCTCTCGCCGGAGCGGAGCACCTTTTCTTCCTCGGCAGAGGGCTCGACTATGCGCTGGCCTGCGAAGGCTCGCTCAAGCTCAAAGAAATCTCTTATATCCACTGCGAGGCCTATGCAGCGGGTGAGCTGAAGCACGGCACCATCTCGCTGATTACCGAGGGAGTCCCGGTCATCGCTCTCTGCACCCAGACCGCTCTGCTGCCTAAAATGCTCTCCAACATCAAAGAGACGACCGCCCGCGGCGCCAAGGTCTTTGTCATTGCCAAACAGGGCGAAACCATCTCTCAAGATGTGGCGGACACTGTCCTGCTGCTCGATGACTTCGACGATCTCTTCATGCCCTTCCCTGCTGTGACGGCCCTGCAGCTCATCGCTTATTTTACCGCCAGACAGAGAGGCTGCGACATCGACAAGCCCCGCAATCTGGCAAAATCAGTTACTGTCGAATAACCGCTGTTCAAAACGGGATGTGCTCCTTTATAGAGGGGCACATCCCGTTTTTGGGGTCAGAACCGCTGCTGGGAGTAAAGAAATCATATCATGCCAAAGACCTTCTGGTGAAAGAAAGCTGCGGTCAGCCGGCCGCGGCAAAAAAACAGAAGGTCTTTCTATGTGAGAAAAATATCAAAGGTTTACGGCATACACCGAAAAGGCGCCGATATTCCAAAGGATATGATCCGTATTGTGATCTTCCGCAGTCTTGACCGGTTCCCCGGCTTTGCTTGAAGACCGGGCCTCTGTATCTTCGGGCGGCATGGCCGACAGGAAGCCTTTTCTACTCTTCTGCCTCCGTCTGGTGCCCCAGAAAGGAGATATCCCGCAGCTTCTCCCCCATCAGGGATGCGAGCACCGCACGGTAAACAACGGTCGGATCACTGACAAAATTGCCCCGCATCGTTTCACAGACCTCCCGGGTCGGCGCATAGAGCGACAGACGCAGCAGATCGTTTCCAACATCCCGAATTGCGAGGGTCAGGCAGAAGCCGTCCTCGGTTTCAGTGATTTCCGCAAGATTTTCCCGCTCAAACCGTTCCAGCAGGATACAGCGGCGCAGCGACTCGGCGGCCTTGTCCCGCACCGTGCGCGGGATATCCCGTCGAAAGGTTTCCGCGGTTTTGGAACCCAGCTCGCTGAGCGAGAGCAGATGGACCTTTCGGTCCTGGTGCTCTTCAAACGATTCCGTCAGGTGCCCGGTTGAGACAAGCTGCCCAATCGCACCGGCCAACTCAAAATAGTTGACCAGCCCCTCCCCCGTCAACGCCGTATTGAGCTGTTCCGGCGTGACCGGCGTGCCGATCTCCCGAAGCAGCCAGCAGATCAGAATCCGCACCTCATAATCGGTATTGGGCGCGCCGGGGATTACCCCCGCCATAAACGCTTCGCTTTGCATCTGCTTCGACCTCCCTTCGACGGCGGCCTTCCCTATTCAAGATACCCTGCCGAAAGCATTCTCTGGGCGCATCCGCCGAGGAAGCGCGCGTAGCCGCACTCCCCGATCATATTGCAGTCGGAGCCCTCCCCCGCCTTGCAGAGGCCGGCAAATATTTTACCGATCTCCGCGGCCGTCTCCTTCCCCGAACGGTGCAGATAGAGATAGAGGGAAAAAGCGGCGCTGTCGTTGATCTCCTCATAAACGGCCGGATCGGCTTCCTCCAGATGTTCGTAGAAGCTGCCGAGCGCCGCATTTGCAACAATGTGATTGGGAGAGTAGTCTTCGATGATCCGGTGTACCACATAGGCGAAAAGAAGCTTCAGTTGAAGCTCAAAATCCGCCGGATCGACATCCTCGGGCGCGCGGGTCCAGACGCTGTCGATCAGGTCGCTGACATACTGCGCGCCGAGCTTCCGGGCGCGGGCGGTGTTTCCGTTGGACCGCTGGCGCAAAAACAGATCAATATTGTCGTCCGCAACGGGGTTGCCCCGGTCAAAAAGCTTGGAAAGGTCCTCGGGTGCGATCTTGACATCGTCGTCATTGTAATGATCGAACATTTCTATCACGCCTTTCGGTTTCTGTGGAGGCCCTGCGGCCGCTGCGGTCATCCCTTGGAGGCCAATGCCTTTTCCAACGCAATCGAGAGCTGGTCCGGACAGGAGGTACCCTTGCCGCCGCAGGTGGTTCCGCGCAGGCGCCCTATTACCTCCTGCGCCTTCATGCCGGCGACCAGCTTGGAGATTCCGGCGGCGTTGCCGCTGCAGCCCCCGGTGAACTTCACCGAACGGATCACGCCGTCATCGGCCAGATCAATCTCTATTTTTCGGGAACAGACTCCGCGGGGAGTATATGCATAGTTCATGTGTTTTCCTCTTTTCGGTCGTGATTTCCGCCGCCCGCCCGTTCGAGCAGCCGCTGAAGTTCCTCGGCGCTTGTGGTGCAGCTCCCCAGCGGGTGCGGATTGGTGGTGTAGCAGCCGTGAAAGTCGGTTCCGCCGGTCGATAAAAGATGGTGGCGGGAAACCAGCTCGTCATGCAGCGCCGCATCCTCTTCCCGCCTGCGCGGATATCGGTATTCGATTCCATCGATCAGGCCCATTCCGGCAAGACGGTCCGCGACCGCAAAGGAACGGTAGACTCCCGGATGGGCCAGCACTACCGCGCCGCCGCTTTCCCGCGCGGTTTGAGCCGTCTCATAGACATCGGGATATTCCACCTGACGCAGGCATGTTCCATCCGGCTTGCCGAAAAGCTCCCCATAGAGCGGGCCGTAGATGGTGTTGGCATAGCCCAGTTCCATCAGCGCGCGCAGAATATGCACCCGGTAAATAGTGCCGCTTTCCCGCGCAAGTTCATAAATCCGCTCCGCCTTGACAGGGTAAAGACGGCAGACCAGTCCGATGATTTCTTCGCCGACACGCCGGCGCCGCCCGGCAAGCAGCCGGAAATGCGGCTCCAGCACCTCGGGACGGGACGGCGCATAAACAAGCAGGTGTACCTTCCGCCGGGTATCCGGGTCGATGCAGGAGAGTTCAGCCGCCGGAATGACCGTCAGCCCGAGTGAGGCCGCCCGCCGTCTCGCCCGGCCGACCATCTCCATCGAGTCATGATCCGAGACGGCGAGGCCGGCAAGGCCACGCCGGGCGGCGAATTCGACCGCCTCTTCGACCGGCATCGAACCGTCCGACCAGTTGGTGTGGACATGAAGATCATATTGCTCCAGCCTGTTCACCCTCCATTGCGCAGTCGTGAAAACGGACGGCCGCTGCCGATTTTCGGCGAAACCGCCGTATATGGATATTATACCCACCTTTTTGCAAAATGGCAAGGTTCGCGCAATGGTTCTCCGCAAAATAACCGAAAAAGGTTATTGCCGATCCGGCAGAAATAGGATGGTATTTTTTTAAGAATCATGCTATACTAAAACGCGCAAAGATGTATCTTTTCGTCGATTGTGCGAACCCCCGCATTTTGCTTCACCGGCGCAGCAGCCCATGCTGTCCGATTTCGAATTATGATACAGGAGGTCTATCCTTGCAGTTCACCGTCAATTCCGCCCTTTGGCGGCAGGTCTTTGCCGTTCCTTCCGAGATCACCGACCGGCATATCAGAATGTGCAGCGGCGTAGCGCTCAAATGCCTGCTTCTTCTGCTTCGGGATCCGGACGCCTTCGGAGATCCGAAGGCAATCGCGGACCGGCTCGGACAGCCGGTTTCCGAAATTTCGGACGCGCTGAGCTATTGGCTGGAAACAGGGGTTCTTTCCCCCTCCTGCCCTGATGGACAGGCCATCCCTTCACAGCCGCTTCATCCTGCTTCAGAACCGCCGGCATCTGTTCCCGTTTCTGCCCCGCCGCGTGCCGCCACATCCGCTGCACCCGTTGCCCGGCCCCATTTTCCGCGTGAGGAAGCCGTCTCAATCGTCGATTCAGACGAGACGCTCCGCGGGCTTTTGCAGGAGCTGCAGTCGATGATGGGCAAGCTCTTCACTTCGGCTGATCTTGATGCCCTGATCGCACTCTATTCCTTTTATGCGCTGACTCCGCATTATATTATCACTGTGGTCAGCTACTGCATCTCAATCGGACGTTCGAGCATGGCCTACGCCGAAAAGGTCGCCGCCTCCTGGATCGGGGAAGGAATCGACGACGAAGGGGTGGACCGCCATCTTGATGCCCTCGCCCAGCGCCGCAGCAACGAAGGCCGGGTCCGCTCCGCGTTCGGGATCAGCGACCGCAGCCTGACCCCCCGCGAGCGTGAATACATCGCCACCTGGTTCGATACCTATCAGTTTGACCTTCCCCTGATTGAATATGCCTATGAAATCACCGTCGAGAGGACCGGCAAGCTGGCGTTCGGATATCTCAACAAGATTCTTGCAAGCTGGCACCAGAACGGCATCCGCACCATCGAGGAAGCAAAGCAGGAATCCAAGCCTTCCTCCGCCGCGGGCGTCAAGCCCTCCGGGACGGGCAGCGAGCTGAACCGAAAAATTCTCGAGCAATTTATGAAGGATTAGGAGAACGAGTATGCCATACCCGCTGGAAATTGTAAAAAAAAGCCGCGAGCTTTTGGCCGAACGCCGTGAAAAGGCAACCGCCGAGGCGATCGAACGGCGGATGGCCGTTTCCAGACGCGCTCCCCGCGCCCTTGAGATCGAGCGGGAAATCTCCACCACCTCGGCACGTCTGGCCTCCGCGGTTCTTTCGGGCGAGGATGTCGCTGCACAGGTGCGAAAGATCCGGGAGTTTAACCTGCAGAAGCAGCGGGAGCTTTCCGAAGCTCTGCGTTCTGGGGGATTTTCCCCCGATGTTCTGGAACCCCGCTATCACTGTGCCCTCTGCCGGGATACCGGCGCTTTTCAGGGACGTCTCTGCTCCTGCGTCGTTCAGCTCGAAAAGGAGCTGATGTATGAGCGTCTCGGCGCACAGGCTTCGGTCGATCTCTGCGGCTTCGAACGCTTCGATCTTCGATACTACTCTGAGAAAAGCTCTCCCTCCGCCGCCGTTTCCGACCGGGCGGTGATGAGCAAAACCCTCTCGGAGTGCATCAAATATGCCCAGAATTTTTCCCTCGACTCCCCAAGTCTGCTCCTGATCGGGAAGCCGGGCCTCGGGAAAACCCATCTCTCCCTCTCGATCGCCTACACCGTTATCGAGGGGGGCTTCGATGTGCTTTATCTCCCGTTTCATACCCTGCTGACCCGGCTCGAGTCGGCGCGTTTCTCAAAGGGTAGCGCCGAATATCAGGATTACCTTGACCCGGTGCTCAACTGCGAGCTGCTGGTGCTCGACGATCTCGGCAGCGAATTCACCACTGCCTTTTCCACCTCGGTACTCTATGATTTGGTCAATACCCGGCAGCTCAGAAGTCTGCCCACCGTCATCAACACCAATCTGAACGAAGGAGAAATTGCCTCCCGCTACGGCGAACGGCTGCACTCCCGCCTGCTTGGCTGCTTTCGGGTCATCCCCTTCGTCGGGGAGGATATCCGGCTGCAAAAGCTTTATTCCAAATAGAAAGGGAGCCTTCCCATATGACACCCGCCGACATTCTCTCCCATGTTGACCATACCCTGCTCAAGCCGGAGGCCACCGCCGCGGACATCGAAGCCCTCTGCAGTGAGGCGCTGCGCTGTTCGGTTGCATCAGTCTGTGTCAATCCCCGGTTCGTTTCCCACTGTGCCGGGCTTTTGGGCGGCAGAATCCCTGTTTGCACCGTGATCGGCTTTCCGCTTGGGGCATCGGCCGCCGCTGTCAAGGTCTTTGAAACAAAGGAGGCCATCTCCTCCGGGGCGGATGAAGTAGACTTGGTCATCCCGATCGGCGCACTGCGATCGGGGGCGCTCGATGAGGTTTCCCGCGAGCTGTTCGCCGTGCGGGAAGCATCGGCCGGAAAGGTGCTCAAGGTGATCGTGGAAACCTGCCTTCTCAACGGGGAGCAGAAACGTACCGTCTGCCGGCTGGTTGCAGAGTCGGGAGCGGATTATATCAAAACCTCCACCGGATTTTCCACCGGCGGCGCAACAGCGGAGGATATTTCCCTTTTTGCGCGGGAAATCGCCTGCCGCCGCTATCCGCTGAAGATCAAAGCATCAGGCGGTATCCGCACCCGCGCCGATATGGAGCGTTTTCTTGCCCTGGGGGCCGATCGTTTGGGGTGCAGCGCGGCAGTTTCACTGCTTGGGCCGCTGCTTGACCGGTAAATTCGCTGCACTATGCGGCTGACAACAGAAAGGTGCGTGATTCGATGTTTTTTCGTAAAAAGGAAAATTCTACCCCGGCAAGACCGTATTTTGTTGCTTGTGATACCCCCAACCGTCCTTTGTGCATCGAAAAAATGAGTGAAGCCATCCAGACCTCCCCCAAGGCGAAGGGCGCTTTCGTCAAAATGTATATTGAAAATTTCAAGACCTTCAACAATGCCTTCGGCTATGAGTACGGCGGAATGCTCCTCAACGAGGTGGCGCACTACCTCTCGGAAGAACTGTGCGCCGACGTCTACCGCTATGGCGGCGTGGAATTCATCGCCGTCATGGAGGGGGCATCCTTTGTGCAGGCAACCGAAGGGGTCGAAAAGGTTCTTGACCGGTTTGAACGCGCCTGGCGGATCAACGACCTCGACTGTATGTGCAGCGTCGATGTGGGGATCGTTTTTTACCCTGACCATGCGCCGGATACCGAAACGGCCGCCTCACACCTCGAACAGGCGGTCTCCGAGTCGGCTGAGCGGGGACAGAATCAGTATACCGTCTACAATCAGGAACTGATTCAGAAGCTGCAGCGCCGCCAGACCATTGCCAACGATCTGAAGGAGGCGCTGAAATCTGGAAAAGGGATTGAATTCCGTTACCGGCCTACTTACTGCGTTGCAAAAAAGATGTTTACCCGCGCGGAAGGATACCTCTGGCTCATCTCCCCCACGCTGGGGCGGATCAGCGCGCAGGAATTTCTGCCCATCGCCGAACAGCTTGGCCTCGTCTGCGCTGTCAACCAGCTCGAGCTGCGCCACACCTGCGGACTGATCCGGGAGCTGCTCGATGAGAAAAAGGACTTCGAATCGATTGCCGTCTGCATTTCCCCGATCCTCTTTTTGCAGGAGTGCTTCCCGGAGGACGTCCGCGCGCTGCTTGCGGAATATGGCATTCCTGCCGAAAAGCTGGCCTTTGAGCTTTCCGAAAGCATTCTGATCGACTCGTTCTCACAGGTGAACATTGTCATGCAGGAGCTTTCCGAGCTCGGTGTCGAGTTCATCCTCAACGAGTTTGGCACCGGCTATTCAGGAATCACCAACATTCTTGATCTGCCGGTCGATGTTCTCAAGCTCGAACGCCTCTTCGTATGGCAGCTTGAGGACAACGAGCGCAGCGGCATTCTCATCGAAGGGCTGATCTCCATTGCCGGAAAGCTCGGGCTCAAGATCATTGCCGAAGGGGTTGAGACCGAAAATCAGCTCCAGAAGCTCGCCGCTTATGGCTGTCCCTATGAGCAGGGCTTCTACTACTCCCCCACCGTCGAGGCGGAGGGACTCAAAGAGCTGCTCCAATCCCTTTGAGCCGATGCCGGGGGACCCGAAGAATTTCGGGCCCCCTTTTTTGCAGAAGAATCCATCGGCAATGCCGGGTGCCTGAGTCAGCCACGAAAAAAATTTGTATCGGCAAACCGCTCAGGAGACACTGAAATTTCTTCACTTGCATCTCCTGTTCTACAGCCTGTAAACGGGCAAATCTCCCTGTCATGACAGCTTCTTGCCATCCAAGAATTTTTGTTTACAGCTTGCTTTGCCCGATTCTTGAAGCGAAAGCTTCTACCCTTACCGGCAGAACCGATGGTTCTATGCACTACAGCAGCTATATAAAGAAAAGCCACTGGCAATGCCGGCGGTCCGAAAAAGCTTGCGCTGCGTCCATCGTCCCTACCCGGGCGCAGCGTGAAGCGATCCCCGGAGAAAGCCGTGATCGCTGGTGCCCACCATCCCTATCTAGGCGCAGCAAGGAATTCCTCATAGAATAACACAAAAGTGATTGCTTACGAAAAATCGGGGAAATGCGCTGTTTTAATAGCAGTGGGACGTCTTGTGCAGGCGAAAGAAAATTCAATGTGCTTGCAGGTCCGGCCGATAGCTAACCCTACGCGGGGCCTGTGCCAACCATCAACAAGTCGGTGGATTCATGAAACGGAGGAATCTGATGATTTCTTTTCAATGTGATTATCTTGCGGGAGCGCACCCCAAAATTTTGCAGAGACTCAACGAAACCAACTTGGAAGCAACGCCCGGCTATGGCTGTGACCTCTACTGCGAAAGCGCCAAAAAGCGAATTCTGGCAGCCTGTGCAACGCCGGATGCGGACGTGCATTTTCTTGTCGGCGGCACCCAGACCAATACGACGGTGATCGCTTCGATTCTGCGGTCCCATCAGGGCGTTCTGTGCGCGGAGGAGGGACACATCGCGTGTCATGAAACCGGCGCAATCGAATCGACGGGACACAAGGTGCTCTCTCTGCCCTCGCCGGATGGCAAGATCACCGCCGGTCAGGTGGAGAAAATTTTGCAGGCAGACCGCTGCTGTGAAATTCGTGAGCATATGGTTCAGCCCGGGATGCTCTATCTCTCCTTCCCTACCGAGTCGGGGGCGATTTATTCCAAAAAAGAGCTTGTCGATCTTTATAACGTCTGCTGCCGATACGGAATTCCGCTTTATATCGACGGCGCCCGGCTGGGCTATGGTCTTGCCAGCCCTCAGAGCGATCTGACCCTTCCGGAGCTGGCTGCTCTCTGCGACGTCTTCTACATCGGCGGCACCAAATGCGGCGCCCTGTTCGGTGAAGCGGTAGTCATCCGCAGCGAGGCACTCAAGCGCGACTTCCGCTATTTCATCAAGCAGCGCGGCGGCATGCTTGCCAAGGGCAGACTGCTCGGAATTCAGTTCGACGTTCTATTCGAGGATGGTCTTTACTTTTCCATTTGTCGCGAAGCGGTGTTGCAGGCATTGAGAATCCGCCGGGCTTTCGAGGAAAAGGGCATCGGGATGTACGGCGGTTCTACCACCAACCAGCAGTTCCCTATTCTGAAGAAGGAGCAGCTCGCCTTTCTCAACGAACGCTATCGCAGCGAATTCTGGGCGGACGCCGGGGCGGGACGCAGTATCGTCCGCTTCTGTACAAGCTGGTCAACTCCCGCGCAGGATGTGGAGGCACTGCTTGCCGACATCGCCGCCATGCCTGACTGATTGCGTGGATCGCATATCATGCGGAAAAATGCCGTTCTTGCCTGAAACGGGCCGTCAAAGCGGCAATAAACGCCAAAACCATCTGATCGAACCAAACCAGTCAAAACGGTCAGCAGGAAAAAATCCCCCTGATGCGGAAAAATAAACCGCCCCAGATTGCGCTGTCCGCGCAATCTGGGGCGGTTTATTTCAGGGCATCTTTTTTGACAGCCTTACTGTTCCTTGGCTTGCTCGATCATGGCCCGAATCTTTGCCTCGGACTCGTCGAGCATCGAGGATTTGAGGGTATAAAGTGCTTGGGAAAGATCGACATAATAGCGGTGCGGATTCTCAAACCGCTTGACCTCGTCCCAGGTCCGGTCGAGCTCTCTCCTGCAATACCGCTGGATTTCAGCGAGGTTCGGGGAGGTATAGACCCGCTTTCCCTTTTCATAGACGGGGGTCAGCAGTTCGACCGCTTCAAAATTCCTGAGGGTCTTTCTCTTCCAGACGGCGTTGGGATCAAATATGGTCAGCGGACGGGTATCGTCCACCTTTTCCTCAAAAAGGGTAATATAGTCTGCGATGGCCTGCCCGCTCTTGCGGTCGTAAAGGCGATAGAGCTTTTTGAAACCGGGGGTGGTGATCTTCTCGGGGCTTTCGCTGATCTTGATGCGGGGGGCAAGCCTGCCATCCTCTTCCGCGACCGCGACCAGCTTGTATACGCCACCGAACACCGGCTCGGAACGGCTGGTAATCAGGTTTTCACCGACGCCAAAGAGATCGACCTTGGCATCCTGAAGGATGAGGTCACGGATGATATACTCATCGAGCGAGTTGGAAGCGACGATCTTGCATTCCGGGAAACCGGCTTCGTCGAGCATCACCCGCATCTTCTTCGAAAGATAAGCGATATCTCCTGAATCGATGCGAACCCCCCGGGGACGGAAGCCCTTCGGAAGCAGCACCTCGTTAAAGCAGCGGATCGCATTGGGAATTCCCGAATTGAGCGCATCATAGGTATCGATCAGCAGAGTGCAGTTATCAGGATAGATCTCGGCATAAGCTTTGAATGCTTCATATTCATCCGGAAAGAGCTGTACCCAGCTGTGGGCCATTGTCCCCACCGCCGGAATGTTATAGTACTGGTCGGCAATGACGCAGGCAGTCGAAGTGCATCCGCCGATATAGGCCGCGCGGGCGCCAAGCATCGCGGCGTCGTAGCTTTGCGCGCGGCGGGAGCCAAATTCCATGATGGCCCGCCCCTCGGCAACCCGGTTCATCCGGGTAGATTTGGTGGCGATCAGCGACTGGTAGTTGAGGGAAAGCAGCACCATCGTCTCGACAAGCTGCGCCTGTATCACCGGCCCTTTGACCACGACCAGAGGCTCCTGAGGATAGACGGGGGTCCCTTCCTTGATCGCCCAGACATCGCAGGTGAATTTAAAACGGCGCAGATAATCGAGGAATTCCTCCGAAAAGGTGTTTTTACTGCGGAGAAATGCAAGATCCTCCTCCGAAAACTGGAGGTTGTCGAGATACTGCATCAGCTGTTCAAGACCGGCGACAATCGCATACCCGCCCCCGTCGGGAATTCTCCGAAAAAACATGTCGAACACAACCTGCCGGTCCTGCATTCCCTTGTGCAGGTAGCCATTGGCCATCGTCAACTCATAAAAATCGGTGAGCATCGTGAGATTTCGCTCGTTTTTGATATCGATCATAGAAGTCGGCCTCATTTCGAATTTTTTGCCCCATGGGGCGAATATTTTCCCAGCGGTATTACGCCGCCGTTTTCATGACAATACCGTGACGGTCAGCGGCTCGCTGACCCAGCCCAGCTCTGCAAGACTCACAGGATCAATGGCATAGAATCGGGCGGTCGCCGCATGTTCCCCCGCTTCAAGCGTAGTATCAAGCACCGCCGACCTGATCTGGCGGCCCGGCAGCAACAGGCCGCTGGAAAACAGAACCGCGCCGCTTTCATCAAGCCGTATCTCCGCCCGGAGGAGGAAGGAGTTACGAAGCGGATTTCCAAGGCAGAGTGCCGCGGGTCCGCCCGGCTCAAGCTCAATCCGGCGATTGATCCGGTAAGAGAGCTGGTCCCGGTTGTTTTCATGTCCGAAGGCGGCGAAAAAACCCTCATGGAGACTCTCCGCCCGGGGATCAAGTCCTTCGGTGACAGAAAACTCCCGGCCGCATAAGCCCAGCCGGGTGGAAGCCGCCCACAGAAGGGCGCCGCAGGTCGTCAGCACAAGAAGAAACAAAATCAGAGGAACGGCATGTCCCGTTTTTCTTGTGCGCCTTGCATTCTGACGCTGTGCGACCCTGACCGACATATTCTTCTCCCATCTTTCCGGTTCCGGCAAAAACGCCCGACCACAACGCCGTTATTATACACCATTTACACAGAGATGACAAGACACCTTTTCTCGCCGGATGAAATCCGCAGCGAAGAGACATTCTGTACAGTTGTGAATTTTCTATAAATTGTCAACCCTTTTCTTGACAAAACGAATGCCGCCTTTTATAATTAGATAGACAATCTAATTATTTTGCGGAATGTTTTGTACAATCCCATCCATGAGAGGAGGCTCGGCGATGGACGAATTTTCCCGCAGGCTCGATGATACCCTGCTGACCGCTTACCGCTATACCGTCAAGATTGAAAATCAGTTTTTACAGCGGATCGGGGAACTGAATGTCACCGGAAGCGAGATGCACCTGCTCGAGGTAATCGGAAAAAGCGAAGGAAAATGCTGCACCGTCAAACAGATCGCGCAGGCGCTCAACATCACCCAGCCCTCGGTAAGCGCCGCGGTCAACCGTTTGGCCACCAAGGGATGCGTCGTGCGGCGGCGCTCGGAAGAGGACGGCAGAGTCGTCTACATCCATATGACCCGTCAGGGGCGTAAAGCTTATGCGCTTTTCGCTTACTTTCACGAAAATATGGTTCGCGCGCTCACCAAGGAACTGTCCAGCGAGGAGCGCAGCCAGCTGCTCAAGGGGATGCAGCGGCTCAATAGCTTTTTCGAGCGGCAGTACCGCGATCATATTGCCCCGACAGAACGGCGCTATCTCAAGAAAACCGACAATCATAAGGAGTAACGTCCCATGAGCTTTTCGATTCTTTCCACAGGCCGGGCCCTGCCCAAAACGGTCCTGACCAATGAGGAGCTCTGCAGCTTTGTGGATACTACCGATGAATGGATCCGTTCCCGCACCGGAATCGGTCAGCGCCACATCTGCATGGAGGAATCCCTCACCGATCTCGCCGCAGAAGCCGCCCGCAGGGCGATGGCTTCCGCAGGAGTCGGCGCCGGGGACCTCGACCTGATCCTCTGCGCCACCATCAGCAGCGACTACATCACCCCTTCCCTCGCCTGTACGGTTCAGGAAGCGATCGGCGCCTCCTGCCCCGCTTTCGATGTCAGCGCCGCCTGTCCCGGCTTTCTCTTCGCACTCGATGTGGCCGATGGCTATTTTGCCCGCGGAAGAGCCAAACAGATTCTTGTCATTGCCGCCGAAGCAATGAGCCGTCTGATGGATTGGCGCGACCGTTCCACCTGCGTCCTGTTCGGTGACGGAGCGGGCGCGGTGGTTCTCGGGCCGGGAGAAGGGCTCCGCTCCCTCTCGATTCGAACCCAGGGCCGCACCAATGTTCTTTATGTTCCCGCCGCACGGGGCAATCTGCCGGGACGCGCGCAGGGCCCCGAAAGCTATGCGGTAATGGATGGGCAGGAAGTCTTCAAATTTGCCGTAACCGCGATGTGCCGCGGACTGCGCGGCTCGATCAGGGACGCCGGACTGTCCGAAGCGGATATCGACTGGGTCCTCCCTCATCAGGCCAATATGCGGATTATTGAATTCGCCATGTCCAAAATGAAAATTCCGCCCGAGCGGTTCCTCATCAATATCGAACGGCTTGCCAATACCTCTGCGGCCTGCATTCCGATTCTGCTCGATGAAAGCCGCGAACAGGGAAAATTGAAAAAGGGAGATCTGCTCGCGATGTGCGCCTTCGGCGCTGGCCTGACGAGCGCCTCGGCGGTCATCCGCTGGGAGATCGATTGATTTTGCGCTTTTCCGCGCAGATGCGCGGTTCAGCATAAAAAAGCGAACTGAAAATGATCAAGAAAAGGAGAATTAAACCATGAATAATTTTGAAACTGTCGCCAAGGTCCTTGCCGAATACAAGGAGATCGATCCCTCTGAAATCAAGATGGAAACCACCTTCGAAGAGCTGGGCTTCGACTCGCTTGACATCGTTGAGATTATCATGAACCTCGAGGAGGCCTTTGACCTTGAACTCGAGATGCACGAGAGCCTCGTCGATGTCAAGAGTCTGATCTCCTATATCGAAAGCCTGCAGGCGAAGGCGTAACGCTATGATGAAAACACCGCTTTGCGAGCTGCTCGGCATCGAGGCCCCCATCCTCCAGGGCGGCATGGCATGGGTCGCTGATGCCGATCTGGCCGCTGCTGTTTCCAACGCGGGCGGGCTCGGACTGATCTCGGCAATGAACGCCGACGCCGAGTGGCTGAGAACCCAGATCAGAAAAGCCAAAGCAATGACCAACCGGCCCTTTGGCGTCAACATCATGCTGATGAGTCCCTTTGCCGATCAGGTGGCACAGGTCGTCGTTGAAGAGGGCATCAAAGTCGTCACCACCGGTGCCGGCAGCCCTGGCAAGTATATGTCTGCCTGGAGAGAGGCCGGAATCACCGTTCTGCCGGTGGTTGCCTCGGTGGCATATGCGAAAATAGCTCAGCGCAGCGGCGCCACGGCGGTCATCGCAGAGGGCTGTGAATCAGGCGGCCACATTGGAGAGCTGACCACTATGGCCCTCGTCCCGCAGGTCGTCGATGCGGTTGATCTCCCGGTGATCGCGGCGGGCGGCATCGGCGACGGACGCGGTATGGCAGCTGCCCTGATGCTCGGAGCAATCGGAGTGCAGATGGGCACCCGCTTTCTCACCGCTCACGAATGCAATGTCCACCCCATCTATAAGGAGCGCGTCCTCAAGGCGAAGGATATCGATACCACCGCTACAGGCAAGCGGCTCGGGCATCCGGTCCGCTGCCTGAAGACCCCTTTCTCCCGCAAGATTATGAAGCTCGAGGCGGATTCCAGCGTTCCCGCCGCCGAACTGGAGGCAATGGGGGTTGGTGCACTGCGCAAAGCTGTGCAGGAGGGAGACCTCGAGCATGGGACCTTTATGTCCGGCCAGATTGCCGGGATGATCCACAAGGAACAGAGCTGTGCTGAAATCATCCGGGAAATGATGGACGAGACGGAACAGATTTTAAGAGGTGCCGCCAAATGGATAAAATAGCATTTTTATTTTCGGGTCAGGGCTCACAGTACAGCGGCATGGGGAAATCGCTCTGCGAAGCCTCCCCCGCCGCCGCCGCAGTCTTCGCCCTCGCGGATTCCATCCGCCCCGGCACTTCCTCCCAGTGTTTCGAGGGGACTGCCGAGGAGCTTGCCGTAACCATCAACACCCAGCCCTGCCTTTACTGCGTCGATCTCGCTGGTGCGGAAGCTCTGCGGGAAGCCGGCGTTTTCCCTGATGCCGTCGCAGGATTTTCACTCGGGGAGGTTGCGGCTCTCACCTTTTCGGGCGCTTTCTCTCCTAAAGACGGGTTTTCCCTCGTCATGAAACGTGCCGAACTGATGAATGCCGCCTCGGAGGCGAGCCAAAGCGGTATGGTCGCCCTTCTGAAGCTCACGCCCGAGAAGGCCGCGGAGGTCTGCCGGGAGGTCGGGGACAGTTACCCGATCAATTTCAACTGTCCCGGCCAGACGGTCGCCGCCACACTGCGCGCCAAAAAGGAAGCTCTCGCTGCCGCCGCCAAGGCGGCGGGCGGACGCGGAATCCCGCTCGCGGTGAGCGGCGGCTTCCACTCTCCTTTCATGCAGAGCGCCGCCGACGGACTGCGCGAAGTTCTTCAGAGCCTGCCGATGTCCGCTCCGGCTATTCCGGTTTATGCCAATGCCACAGCCTCCCCCTACGAAGGAGCGGACCGCGAAATGCCGGCCCGTCAGCTTGTCAGCCCCGTCTACTGGCAAAAGACCCTCGAGCGGCTCTGGGCTGATGGCTTCACTGCTTTTGTGGAGGTCGGCGCGGGCAAAACGCTCTCCGGCTTTGTGAAAAAGACCCTTCCCGAAGCATTCATCGCCAATGTCGAGGATGCACAGTCGCTGCAAAAGACGATCGAAGCGATAAAGGGGGCCTGATCGGATGTTCACCGGAAAAAACGCCATTGTCACCGGCGGATCGCGCGGAATCGGACGCGCCATCGCTCTTGCGCTTGCCCGACATCATGCCAGAGTTGCCGTCTTCTATGCCGGGAACGAAACAGCCGCCAAGGAAACTGCCGCCTTCGCCGCCGAAGCAGGCGGAGAGATCCGCACAGCTCGCTGCGATGTTTCCGACGCCGCGTCGGTCAAACAGGCCTGCGGCGCGCTGCAGGAGGAGTGGGGCGGGATCGATTTCCTCATCAACTGTGCCGGCATCACCCGCGATGGGCTGATGATGCGGATGAAGGACGAGGATTTCGACGCGGTACTCTCAACCAACCTGCGCGGCGCGTTCCTGATGACCCGCGCCTGTGCGGGGACGATGGTCAAGCGCCGCTTTGGAAGAATTATCAATATCTCATCGGTTTCCGGTCTTTGCGGCAATGCCGGTCAGGCCAACTACTCGGCTGCCAAGGCCGGAATGATCGGCCTGACCAAATCGGTCGCCCGGGAACTGGCGGGCCGGGGAATCACCTGCAATGCCATTGCCCCCGGCTTTATTGAAACCGATATGACCGCGGCGCTCCCCGAAAAAGTCCGGGAAGCCTCAATTGCCTCGATCCCCATGAAACGAATGGGCAGGCCGGAGGAAATTGCCGCCCTTGTCTGCTTCCTTTGCAGCGAGCCGGCGGGATATCTGACCGGAGAAGTCATTCGGGTTGACGGCGGACTGGCAATGTAAGCTGATTCAACTGAGAAAGAAAGCGAGCCGTCATGTTTGATTTTAAGCTGCCTCCCCTGATTCTCGGCACCTCCCACGCTCCCGTCCCCATTGTGCAGGGCGGCATGGGGGTCGGCATCTCGATGCAGAACCTCGCCGCCGCCGTCGCCAGCGAAGGCGGCGTAGGGGTCATTTCAGCCGCCGGGATCGGCATGCTGCGGCATCCCGCCGAGCCGGACCACCAGAAGGCGATCCGGGAATCGCTCGCAGAAGAAATTGCCGCCGCGCGGGCAAAAATCGTCTCGCACGCGCCGGGAATTCTCGGGGTCAACATCATGACCGCCATGTCAGACTTTGCCGAGATGGTCAAGGCCTCGGCCGGCGCAGGAATCGACGTCATTTTTTCGGGGGCCGGGCTTCCGCTTGACCTGCCGAAATATGCGTCCTCCGCCACCGCGCTGGTGCCGATCGTTTCCTCGGCCAAGGCGGTAAAGATGATTTCGCGCTGGTGGCAGGAGAAATACCGCCGCCTGCCCGACGGCTTTGTCCTCGAGGGACCGAAAGCGGGCGGTCATCTCGGCTTTTCCCGCGCACAACTGGACGATCCCGAATTTTCGCTGGAATCGCTGGTCGGAAAGCTTCGTCCCGCCATCGATGAGCTGGAGCAGAAGGCGGGACGCGCCATTCCGCTGATCGCGGGAGGCGGGGTTTTTTCAGGCGCGGATATCCACCGGATTTTGTCGCTCGGCGCTTCGGCAGTACAGATGGCCACCCGTTTTGTCGCCACCGAGGAGTGCGACGCCTCCCCCGCCTTCAAGGAAGCTTATGTCAACTGCCGGCA
>Ga0129309_1000514_pt1 | contig 28755 bp, 27 predicted proteins | sample L1105metagenome_FD_94439 | JGI IMG/M metagenome (GOLD analysis project Ga0129309, IMG submission 94439) | Ring-tailed lemur group fecal microbial communities from Wisconsin, USA - L1105 metagenome | ecosystem: Host-associated > Mammals > Digestive system > Large intestine > Fecal | place: USA...
CTCATATGCCGTATAACATTCTGTATCAGAAAGATTTTGCGGATTCTTCTGTGAATATGTATCATATATCCTATCCTGCGCTTTCAGGTTATCCGGCAGTTGCTTTTTTGTTTCTTTTGAATCTTTTGACGGCACTTTAAAGAATATATCTTTCGCTTTCTGGCAATAAAACTCCATATCCTCTTTCGTAATGTATTTATGCTCGCCGGAAAATCGCTCCTCTTCCCAATCGTAATGCAATGTTTTTTCCATATCCTCTTTAAATTTTACTGAAGGCCGCTCCGCTTTTACAAAATAACTGTCAGTGAAATTGCTCACAACTGCACTGTCTTTTCCCCATGCAAATTTATCTTTTATCTCATATTGATTACTGATATCCGCCATACAGCAGCATCCGAATATACATATTTCTATATAGAAGCTCAATTTACGCATTTGTTTTTTTGCACGCCCCTGTATTATCATTCTGCGACTTTGTTTCTTTTGATCGCTCCCCTTATGCTTTTCACTAATTCTCAAGTTATTTTTTTTTATTCTTATCGACCGTATCAAAAATGCTATAAGAATCCAGATAAATACAACCACTAAAATAACCAGCAAAACGGCAACAATACAGCCTGCAATCCGAAATCTCTGCGTATTTGCCAGATTACACCAATCCATATTGTCACCCCCTTACTCTCCAAGTATTTCTACGCTTTTTCTATCTGATCCGCACACTCATTGACATATTCAAACAACTCAGCATTTGAAATCAGTGAGCTTCTAGTATTAAAGGAATCCAAATCAAAATTCTTTTCCCTCCTATGAATTTCTACCTCCCCGTCCTGTATAACTCTTGTTTCGGATTCCGAACAACAAAGATTTCTTTGTTCACTTTTATTAAATCTGTTGTACTCAAAATATTCAACATGTACCAGCCTGATATCATATATCTCGCATGCTTTTATTTTTTCTTCGCCGATCTTGCTCTCTAACAAATCCCGAAAGGCCTCTTTCGTATCGTTCAGTTTATCTTTCTGGCTTTCTTCAATCTCAAGAGAAAAGTGCGCATTTTTTCCGTCTGCATCCGTCCGGATATCCGCTTCATTTATATTGTAAAAATTGACAAGATCCAGTACATAAACAATTACATCCTGATATTCTATTACAATCTGCGGCATGACAGTAGCCTTTCCTGATTTCAACAAAAGATCTGTGCTTAAAACCTCTTTTTTTAAATCAAAATACCAGTGATTTTCATCCCAGCATTTTCTGCCGCAGAAAAATGCTGCTACCAATCCTATGCCAAATACAATGGGAAACAAAAACCACATTTTCGGCTTTATCCATTTCTTTATCGGCTCAGGTATTTTGAAAACTTTATCCAAAAAGCCTATAATTTTAGTAAAAAAATCAAACATCCCACCTTAAATCCTGCCCTATTCTGTCATAATATGCAGCAACTGCTGCTCCAATCGCCGGTGCTGATACCCCTAATTCAGAAAACTCAAACACACAGTCCTCTGCATTTCCATGCAGTACATTTTTATCTGACTCAATTTCCAATTCCCGTGACAGCACTTCTCTGCTTTTTGCAAATTTTCCGGTAAAAATGATCATTTCTATATTTAAAACATTGCACAGCATCTCACAAATGCTGCCTATATATTTAACTAATGCTTTTCTGCGCGGCGCATTATCTTCATTTTTAAGAAAAGCCGCTATGTCCGCCGTCGTCATTGCCGAAAAGCTACTTTTATCTTTACCAAACCCATATTTACGGATCAGATGGTCATAACAATTATTTCTGCCGCATGAACATTTTTTTTGCAAAACAGGATTCGCTTCCTCAAGCTTCTCCTTTTCTTTTGCAGTTAATATGTCCGGTGCAATTAAATGCCCTACTTCCCCGGCATAGCCGCTTTTCCCATAGAAAACTCTCCCATCCAGAATCAGACCGCATCCAAGCCCGGCCCCCAAATAAAGACTTGCGATATTACGACAATCTTTGTGCTTTGATTCATGCATATACAAGCTGATTTTTTCTGCAATTACAGCAGCTTTACTGTTCTGCTCCAAATGGATATTGATTCCTTTTTCTTTAAGAAATATCCGATATTCTTCAAAAAGCAGTGACTCTATTGTTTTATGTTCTATACTGGGGATATTATGAGCTTCCATAATTTCCTGTCTGTCTCTATTCACAATTCCTGTTGTCGAAATACCGATACTGACAATATTTAAACCATATTGATCCGGATTCTCAACAGCGGCTCTCACGCTTTCAAAAATTTTATCCAAACACATCTTAATTTCAACGAGGCTGTCCGGTGTAGAAAAATATGCATATGATATATCATCTTCCTGGCTCCTTCGCAAAAAAACATCTTCATTCGCCAATACTTCTTTCAATTTACTAATCAGCAGGGACTTAAAAGCCAGCGCTTTCGTTCCTCCCATTATGTGAAATCCTGCATCCAGAAGCACGATCTTTGACTGTGCAGAACCGATTGAAATACCTATTAGCGTGAATATTTCTGGATTGACTCTGTATTTATTGTCTCTACTGATTATCAGTCCGTCATCCCGAAACTTGTCTATAAATTTATTTACAGTCGGAACTGATACTTTTAATTTTTCTCTTAATGTGTTTTTATCAAGCTCATGGCATAACTGCAGCGTACAAAAAGCACTCGGACTTTCCAAAATATTCCTTTCACACATATTCATTGTATTTTTTCTCCCCGCATCCATACCTTATTGTTAGAAATATTTTTAAGTATTTTTATTATTACTTATTATTATATACATTTCTACTTATATTTGCAAGATTCTTTTCATATTTTTTAATTATAATTTTAAATCATTTTATCAATTCATATAAATTATTTTATTTTAGAAAATGATTTTCATTATATGCAAAATACCCTATGTCTTACAGCATTCTATAAAACAAAAAGAAGCCCGCCTGATTGCTTTCCGGCTATCAGATTTTTCTGACAGTGGGATTGCTACCCGGTGGGCTATTCAATCTTTATATAGTCACTTGGCAAGCACTACCCTGCACTCCTTCTCGCAAAATGCCATTCCGTATTTGAGGACTTTCTTCACCCTCCTGCGCTCCAACCCTGCCGCATACTTCCGGTCCTCTATCTGACCAAGAGCATCTGTACACCCCTTTTCCAGATTGCCTTCTTCTGCATATTTCAGTTCAATGATAATTCCAATCCTATCGGGCATGCAGATTACGATATCACTGTATCCCTGCGTCAGGTATCCGGTTGAAAAAAGGATACTCCAAAGATTTTCTATCGAACTGTCAAGATCATTATATGTTAATTCTTGTTTAATGCGTTTAATGACAGCGCCACTGCTTACCAGCTGCTCTTACCAAAAAGCTTTATGAATGTTAACGCGGTGGATTTTTCTTTCTTAACATTGATGATAATGGGGTCAAAATATTTCTGAATTCAACAAAAAATCCGCCACATGCATTGTTTTGATTCCTTCATAATTGCCGCCTGCAAACTCATCTGTCCGCAATACATATTTGGGATAGTTGTCCCTGATCTCAAGCAAACGTTCATATTCGCGTTTCTCTGTTTTCTCAGTTTCAATACGCTGCGTAACCTGGACATACAACTTATCGTTTTGCCGAACCGCTACAAAATCAATCTCGCCATCCGCCTGCTTCCCAATATAGACAGTATATCCCCTGCGGCATAGCTCCAGATACACCACATTTTCCAATGCAACGGCGACCGTATCGGAATTGTAGCCCAACACGCTATACCGCAGGGAAGTATCCGCAAGATAGAATTTCTCCTGTGTCTTCAAAATTTCCTTGCCCCGAAGATCATAGCGTGAACAGCGGTGCAGCAAATATGCACTTTCCAATTTCTCCAAATAGCTATACACGGTTTCGTTATCCAGAGAACGGTGCTCGGATTTCAGATAATCGGAAACCGCCTTTGCGGAGAATGTGTTTCCGACATTGCTAAAGGCAAATTTTACAACTCGCTCCAGCTGATCAATTTTGCGGATTTGGTTACGCTTTACAATGTCAGAAAAAATGGTAGAATTGTAAATATCCCGAACGATTGTGTATACTTCATCCTGCCCATATGCCTGCAGGTGTGGCCGGAAATCCGCCCAATCGAATGTAATTTGCCAGTTCTGTGCGGCGATCCTCCAACGGAGCATACTGTGCTTTAAATGTAAGATACTCCGCAAAGGATAAAGTATAAATTCGAAACGTAACGTACCGGCCAGTCAAATAAGTCGATATTTCAGAAGACATCATACGGGAATTTGACCCCGTCACATACAAATCCACATCATAATCCGAGGCCAATGAATTGACTGCTTTTTCCCAGCCTTTAATCTCCTGAACCTCATCCAGAAAGAAATATGTTTTTTCGCCATCCGTAAGCTGCTCTTTTAGCTCTTTGTACATCTGTCTGGCTGTCATATCCTCGTATTCCATGGAATCAAAGCGGTAACTGATAATTCTCTCAGCAGGTACGCCCCGTTCGTTACGAAGCCGCTCCATGACCATTTTCAGTATTGTGGATTTTCCGCAGCGTCGTACGCCAGTTAGAATTTTTACAAAGGGCGTATCTACATATTTCATGATTTTGTCAATATACACCGGTCTGTCAATCATGTGAGCCACCTCCATTTGCTTATATTTTACCGCAATTTTGTGTTGCAATCAATAGTTTTGCGGTTATAGACCGTAAAATATAAGAGCTGGAAATTCTGGTGTTATATGACAGTTGTTTATTCCGGTCGCTACACTGGACTGGTGGCTCCGCCGCACCCTAATATTCAATTCAGGAATCATACCTATGAGGCGACCTGCCCTGCGTGGTTTATTCACAAATCATAAATGCCTAAGATGAATGAGCGCCATTTAACCGATATGTGCTGTTATACATAAAATAAGGGCTGAAAGCTTATCAGAGAGCCTTTAGCTCACTCATTATTATAGAAGATCAGCAGTATTTACAGACTTTTATTCACACACTCTTTTATCTCGCCCTTCGTCACCAACCTAGAGCCGATAATCTAATCTCGTCTGCTTTCTTTTTCGCGTATGAAATCCACCAGTAATGATCGTTATGTCTGGCTATACAGATCACGCAGTTAAAGTCATTATTCTCTTCTGAAAAGAAGTACGAGTTTGGATCGTTGAATATATACGCGGTCGTACCGAAATGGATCTTGTGTTTTTTGTAGTGGATTTCTTTATTGTAGTTGCCCCATGTGAAGATCATTCAGTCCATATATGATTCATCTTACCTCTGATTTCATCTTCTGTTTTTTTCTTAATAATCAAATTCGGACTCTGTCCAAACACCAAACTATCATTAGGTACATCTTCATCAATAATCATTGTATTCGCGGCCAAAATTACATTATTTCCAATATGAGCGTTTCCAAGGATTTTACTATTGGCATACATTAGAACATGATGCCCTATAGTCGGATAAGCCAATATACCATTTTTTCGATTTCCACCAATAGTAGTTCCCTGATATAGAAACAAATAATTGTCCATTGCTGCTTTACCAACAACAGATCCTAACGGATGTTCCGCCGAAAAGATTTCCGGGAGTGATACGGCGTAAAACCAATCAACCGAATTCATTATCTTATTCAGATAATAACCCCGTCCTGCTTCATCTTCCAATCCTTCTCGATATAACTGGTTTGCATATGTATATAGAAAGATACCATATTGCACTGAATGCGTTATATCGAAATTAGCTTCCGTTCCAGACTGAAATATCTGTCCTTTTCGATGAATAAAGTTCTCCTCTATCCTATCTGCCGCCTTTTCAATCGATGAAAATCCTCTATCGGACACCTCCCCATCTGGCCAAAAATTGCACAGTTGGTGATTCACAAGATAGAAAAGCTCTTCTGTTGTATACTTACAGTTCATTTGAAACCCTCGCCATATAATCATATGCAGTCTTGAATTCATCTTTATTCTCAAACAAATATTTTGCAATAACTTGCATAAGTTCAAAGTCATTCACATGATCGAGATCAAGGATGCCTGTATCCAGCATCATTATGACCTCGCAATATCCATCTAAAACGCCTTTGCCACTATTTAAAAATTCCGGATTATAGGCATACAGAGAAGCGTTCATATCATATACAGCCGGAGCCTGTTGTCGCGCTACAAAATCAGACTGAAGTACTTTTCGAACCCCTTTCTCGGCTTCCATAACCATGTTAAAGTAGGGATTTCTTCTGGATTCTGTAACCGAAAATGTAACATCAGCTTGAACATTCTTTTGTTTCTTAATTAGTGAATCGATATCCCTAGCAGTCCGCAACGGAGATGTTAAATCAAGGTCCACAACCATTGCGTAATGCTTTGCTGTTTTCTCCTGCATCTGGTTAAATGTATCTAAAATAACTGCTGGTTTTGGAACTCTGTCACCGCTAAGTTCAGGCTTTCTATCAATAATAGCAACACTAACAAACGGATTCTTTTCTGCGATTTCAGCAAGTTCCGGACTATCGGTGTTCACAGCAACATCAATCGCATCCGCAGCATACTCTTTAAGATACTGTCCAATTGCTGCGAATGTGTAGTATGGTAATGGATATCCAAGAAATTCTCGGATATTCTTATTTTTTATTCCTTTTGAGCCTGCTCTCCCGCAGACAGTAAAGAGTATGTTCATGTCCGTTCCTCCAACTTGCCTTGTGTCAGCAATATTGTTCTGTACGCCTCTTCTATTGAGTTATCTGATTTTCTGTTAGCCATCGCTTCCATGAAATGTAGTAGTTCTCTTTTCTGATAATCGTTGCGTTGCTCCCCAAAGTTAACGACCTCGCCTGACTTCATGAAAGAAACCTTACTGTTAACCAAATCACCTAACACCGTATCGTCAGGGGTGAACAACATTACTTCTCGGATTGTCTTTCTGCCGAAGTAGTCCAAATGGAGTTCAACAAACTTATCTTCATATTCTGCAATATAAAGGGCAGTGTCCTCACAATCCATCTCAAGATTAGATTTTTTACCACTTCTATAAATCACATCTTGCGGCTCACCAAATAGATATTTGAGATAGTCCCATTCATGAATCAGATCTACGGAAACCCCACCACCAAGATCTTTGTGGGCGCTATATGTGTCTCTATAATCTATTCCTTGTCGCCACTCCGGCAAATAACTAGAACTAATGCACCTAGCACCAATTATCTGATGCTTTTCCACAAAATTTTTCATGTATTGAATAACATTCGTATACCGAAGCGGACATGCAACATAGTAAAGAGAATCTTTGTCTTCTTTGAATTCGCTGACAGTAGATATTTTTTTAGCAGAAATAAGAGGCTTTTCAATAAAGAAGTTCTTACTCTTGCCACGAGTCTCCACAAGCGTTTCTACATGAAATTCCGTGGGATTTGTGATAAAGATTGCGTCATAGTCATTAGAAAGTTCATTCACGGAACCATATACAAAATCAATTTTGGGCATCTTCTCAGCCGTATTCCGACGAACGGCATCGATTTGAAGATTAATATCCCTTTCACTCGCAATGTCCTGCAAATTTTCTATATGTCTTTTTGCAATGGACCCTACTCCAATAAAGCATACTTTCATTAAATTCCCTCAATTCTATCCAGCCACTGAAGAGTCACAAAATCCTTGTCAAATCCATACGTTTGTCCCCTTTCTCCCCGGACGACAGAGAAGAACTCTTCGATCTCATTGTTGTAGGCATTTTCAATGACCGTTGCTTGATAGCCATCTGTATGATCTATAGATTCATAAAGTTGTATAGGCTTCATATCTTTCTTTTCGAAGTCATACTCAGCAAGTCCATGAGGTGTTCCATTCCATGTCAAATACAAGTCTTCTGAGTAAGCTTCAAAATTACGAACAGCCCTTCTGCAAACTACATCAATAATAAGAAGCCCTTTATTACCATTTTTGTGCTCTATATTTATAATGAAATTATCATCATAGTCCACCTCAAGAGTACTTATTTTATCATGCGTTGATTTGACGCTCTCTATTTCTCCGAACGTCTCAGAAATCCATGGCATCTCAATGGCCATAATCTCTCTGCATCCATTAGTTCTTCTATCCCCAACAAAGTAATTTTTATAAGCTTCCCAAGGATGCCAATCAGGCAGGTACTGACCGATGTGATATATATAGTTTATAAGTTTGTTCTGTGAGATGATCTTATCATGAATATACTGTGTCTCTTCTCTATACAAAAATGTCGACGAAAGGAAGAGAACTTTATTCTTTTCATTTGCAAGTTTTAAATTCTCCTCATAGCCATCTGAAACTAAATTAATCTCAGTGAATACATGAAGGTTTTTATCAAGGCACTCCTTGATAATTGCTGAATGGCTTAATGGAGATGTACATATAAAAGCACAGTCATAATTATCAGCATTAACAGCTTCTTCAACAGACATAAAGGTGTTGATACTTAATAACTCCTCACATTCTCTTCGACGATCTTCTTTCGAATCAATGCCGACAATTACTTCAACATCTTGTCTTTTCTGCATCAAACGAATACGACGCTTTCCCATCGATCCTAAGCCAATTACAATTACTTTCATTATGCACACCTCCCTATGCCACTAGGCATGCATAATTGGAGAGAGAAGTTACTTCTTGGCCCCCCCCCGAATTATGTAAACCGCCAACTCGAAATCATCAATTATATCAATATCAACGCTTCTTTTTCTATCCATGATATAAGCATACTCCCTTCTATCAAGAATCTTTATAACCCCGTTATCGTAGTTTAATCTTCGGATATAGAGGGCGCCATTAATTCTGTAATATGTTTTCAACATTTGACGTGGAACATCTGCTAATTGTTTTCTGAGATTTACCAGCGATAGTGTTTCATCCAGCGGTATAGACCACAACGGAGAATGATCCATTTCACAAACTGCTGTTATAGCATCAGCATTCTTTTCCTCAAGCTCCTTATATCCCGCAACAATATCCTCTGCCGTTCTAAGCGGTGATGTAGGCTGAAGAAGACATATAGTATCAAAATGCTCTTTATAACCACTGAGAACTTCCCTAACGACATCCCAGCTACCGGCATTGTCTGAACTTGCCTGCGCCGATCTTAAGAATGGTACTTCAGCCCCTAAGTCTCTCGCAATCTCTGCATATCGGTCACTATCCGTGGATACCATAACATGAGAAAAAACGCCAGCTTCCTTTGCGGCTTTAATACTATAGCCAATCAGCGGAATACCATTCAGTTCTTTTATATTCTTGTCCTTTAGCCCCTTTGAGCCACTCCTTGCAGGGATAATTGCAATATTGTTCATCTCAAACCTCGAATTGAATATCATAAAACTTCTTTTTCAGATCAACATTTCCGTCCACAATAACCTGATACGCCTTCTTCGCGATTCTCTCTGCTGCGTGTCCATCACCATAAGGACTGATAACATTTCTGCTAATCTCTTTGTGTTTTTCAGACAAGGCTTCTTTAATTGCATCAATAATATCATTCTTATAAATCCCACAGTTGATGATACTTGCAGACCGAAGTCGTCCTTTTTGACGATCTCCGATATTTACAGTAGGCACGCCGAATACCGGTGCTTCAATGATACCACTTGAGGAATTACCTATGACAAACTCGGCATATTTCATTAATGAGAGATAACGCTTTATTCCCAGCGACGTGAACACATGAAGATTATCTATATCCTTTTCTGCTTCATTCAAGATCTGATTAATTCTCATGCCACCCTGATCAGCATTGGACTTAGTGACAATGAACTGGATATCCTCAAAGTTTTGGATTGCCAGCAGAAAATTGTACATCTGATCATCTAAATTTCCTATTTCCATTGTCACAGGATGATAAGTGCAAACTGCATATCGACAATCAGCCATACCGATACTCTCAAGAGCCTCAGTTTTACCCATCGTTGCAACGCTAAGAATGTTATCTATACTAGTCGACCCGAAATTAAAGACATGCGATGGATTTTCCCCCAGTTGAACAACTCGTCTATCGCTGTCACTGTTTGTCACAAAGTGAAGATAACTGATTTTTGTAATTGAATGTCTGATCCATTCGTCCAAAGCGCCTTCCGTTGTATCCCCGCCACACAGATGAAAAATCGGAGTTCTGGTATTGCCTGCTGCTATGGCAATCGCAAGGGTCTCATATCGGTCACCTAGCAACATCACAGCATCATATTTCTCCGCGGCAAACAAATTAGTGAACTTCTGTAGCGCAGAAGCCTGATTATTGGAGATATCAATTTCCGAACAGGAATCAACAGGAATCTCGATCCGGCGATCGATGCGCAGGTCATCTTTCTCTATCTCTTCTACGGTCATCCCATAATTTGAGTTCAAATGTGTTCCAGTGACTATTAGTTCTGCCTTAAATAAATTACTTTCAAGCTTTCGCAGTTCTCTTATGACTGGCGATAGTAAACCGTATTCTGCTCTTGTTGCTGTAACGATAGCAATTTTCTTCATTAAAGTACATCCCCACTTATGATTTGATCCTCTGCATATTCCTGATTAGAAGTTTTCCCCAAAACCTCATACCATTTCATAGGATTAATACCGGTACCAGGTCTCTTAACTGTAATATTATCTTCAGTAAAAGTCTCCCCTTTAGCAATGTGCTTTTTTGCTACAATGCTTTTCCGTGCTACTGAAACATTCTTGTTCTCGGAAACTGTTCTTCTCTTGATCCCATCTCCCAGACCAGCTTCAATATGACGGATTGCAGAAACCATTGCTTTAAGCTCTTCCGGCTCCAAACTGGCTCTGTGATCTGGACCTTCCATCGTCTTATCCAATGTAAAATGCTTCTCTATAACAGTTGCACCAAGAGCCACGGCGGCAAGCGGAATCTCAATACCGAGCGTATGATCAGAATAACCTATCGGTTTCTCTGTTTCCCTGCCAATATGAAGCATCGCCTTCAAGTTAACATCTCCATAAGGAGTAGGATATTCCGTGTTACAATGAAGAACGGTAATCTTTCCTGAACCACTCTCTTCAAGCACTTTCAGGGAATCTATTATTTCTGACATTTCGCACATACCTGTAGAAATCACTACATCACGCCCAGTCTTCCCGATTTTCTCTAGATACGGAAGATTTGTCACCTCGCCGGATGGCACTTTCCAGAAATCCATATCAAAAGTTTCAAGAAAATCAATACTATCGAGATCAAAAGGCGTTGAAATGAAACCAATACCGACTTCCTTACAATAATTTCTCAATTCCAGAAAATCGTCGTAAGTAAGTGCCAGCTTCTCTAACATCTGTAGCTGCGATTGATCTCCACCTGTTGTTTCCTTCTGGTAATCAGCCTTGTCAGCATATTGTGATACTAATTTCTTAGGCACAAAGGTTTGAAACTTTATATAATCGACATCTGCTTCTTTAGCTTTTCTGACCATTTCCTTTGCCAGTTCCATACTGCCATTATGATTAACCCCAGCCTCAGCGATAATTATTACTCTTTCCATGATCATATCCTCTTTTCTTTAGCCGGAATGCCAACAACAATCGCGTTATCCCCTATGTTTGATAGAACTACAGATCCAGCTCCAACAATAGAATTCCTGCCTACAGATACCCCTTGCAACACTGTAGAATTGGCTCCTATTAGGCAATGGTTTCCAACTTTCACATTACCACAAAGAACCGTACCTACAGCTATATGCGTAAAATCTCCTATCTCATTTTCGTGTTCGATGATTGATCCCGTGTTAATAATACACATCTTACCTATGTGGCTATCAGCGTTCACCACGGCTCGTTTGCCTACATACGTTCCTTCTCCAATCTCTGCATCCAAAGCTATTGAAGCAGAAGGATCAATGATAACCGGGAGATTGAATCCAATGGATTTCACATGCTCATAAAGTCTGTCACGCAGAAATGACTTTCCCATATAGCCTAAGCCAAATGTGGCATTATGTGTCCCAGATTCATAGATACCCTTCAGAGATTCATCTGTGCCAAGATAATCTAATGAGCTATATTTATCTTCAATATCTGTGTATCCAACAAGCTCATATTCCCCGGCAGCTTGGATGCTATCTATTACGCTTTTTGCATGGCCTCCAAAGCCTATAATTACAATCCTATTCATCATTCTCCGTATAGTTTCTTTCTCATCGCTTCGAGCTCGGGAAGTTGGCCCATATCAAGCCAGTCATTCTCACTTACCGGATAAATAGCCACGTTTCTTCCCTTTGCTTTCTGCTGCTCTACGACATCTGGGAAACCTATCGCCGTGCCATCTTTCATATCATCCAACACTTCTGGTTCTACAACGTAGATACCTGTATTTGTCAAGAATGAAAACTTCGGCTTCTCCTTCATCTCTTCGATCACGCCATCAATCCCCATCTCCACAACTCCATAGGGAATCTGGATATTCTTATAGGCACATATCATAGTAATCATATTATGATGCTCTCTATGGAATCGAATAATGCTGTCGTAGTTGGATAATAGCAAATTGTCACAGTTCGTAAAGAAAAAGGTCTCACCAAGTTTACCTTTAAGTAGTGTCAGTCCTCCACCGGTTCCCAGTGGCTTTTCCTCATCATACCATGAAATATCATACTTGCCATCATTCTCAGCAAAGTATCCTTTCATAATCTGCTTTTTGTAGTTCACAATGATATGGAACTGACTGCAGGCATATCCTTGAAATCTTTGCATGATGTGCTCTATAATGGGCAGTTCTCCGACTGGGATAAGCGGTTTCGGTAATACCTTAGTATATGGATCAAGTCTGGTTCCTTTTCCTCCTGCATTGATGACTACAGGAATATTCAGAGATATCTGCGGAAGCTCAATTTCACCATTACCAAGGTAGATGCTTAACACCCGCTTTTGGTCATTCACAATCGGGATGGCAACATAATGTTTCTTATGAAAAAGTCTTGTGGCCTCTTCATGCGAACTAGCGTATTTAGGGTGCTGATTGATTGCCGAGATAACGTTGTCTTCAAGCTTACCACCCGATAACAGGTATCTCCGAACATCTCCATCTGTGAGACATCCTAATAATACATCATTATTATTGACAATAATCAAAATCCCACTTGCATTTTTATCAATTTTCTGCATAGCCTCAAGAACTGTCAGCGAGTCAAATCCTATGAACTTTTGCAGATCGTTATCAATCATTCCTTTAGCTCCTCAAGTACTATCATTACCTTTTCAGCAGTATATCTTAGATCATCTTCCGTAAGCTGTGTGCTTGCGGGAATATTCAAAATACGGGCTGCATAGTATGGTCCCTTGTCCAACTCAAAGCATTCCTCTTTTACATATGGAAGCTGTTCATTGATTAGCCCCCAAATTGCCCTTGTTTCAATACCATACTCGCTCTGAAGCTTTGTGATTATCTCACGCATCGTTTTCTTGACCTTTGATCGGTCGATAAGCAGTGAATAGAACCACTGGTTGGAATAAGTACCATATCTATAACCCAGAAGCTGTCCGAGTCCAAAATTCTTGAATAGCTCCTTGTATAAATCGTAGTTCCTATGCTTCCGTTCAACAAACTCCTCAAGTTTTTCCATCTGTGCAACACCGAGCGCAGCTTGGATGTTAGTCATCCTGTAGTTATAGCCAATCTCATTATGGATATAATAGTGAGGATCATTCTTCGCCTGCGTGGAGAGATATCTAAGGTGATCCACAGTCTCGCTCTTGTTAGCTGTGATCGCCCCGCCGCCGCCTGTTGTAATGATCTTATTCCCGTTAAAAGAATAAGCCCCAAAGTGTCCGATTGTACCAGCGTATTTCCCAGCATACTTGCCTTCTGTATATCTGGTTCCTAAAGCTTCCGTAGCATCCTCAATCACTTTAATGTTGTACTTCGTAGCCACATCCATAATGGCTTCCATATCAGCCATGTTGCCAAAAACATGAACGACTACAAGCGCACGAACCACCTTACCATTATGAACTAGCTGATCATCTTTAAACTCACACTTTTCTTCGCAGAACCGACGAAGCTTGATTGGATCCATACACAGACTATCATCGCAGTCGATAAACACAGGTTCAGCAAACTGATACCTTACCGGGTTGACAGCGGCGATAAAGGTCACCGGAGGAACCAACACAATGTCTCCGGGTACCACTCCGGCCTCGACTAGGGAAAGATGAAGTGCGGAAGTACCGCTCTGGCAGGCACATACATTTTCAGTATGCAGATATACTGCTAGCCTTTTCTCCAATTCTGTTATATATGCTCCACCTGTCGAAACCCAGCCTTGGTCAATAGCATCATCAACATACTTACGCTCGTTTCCCTCAAAGTTTGGAATAGAAAGCGGAATGAAACGTCTCATCGTTTTCTTCTCCTCCTGATGATTACATTTTACTATCTAATGATTTACCCTTTTCAATGTGCTCGAAATTTGGAAGATACTCTTTCATAATTGCTACAACTTCTTCTTTGCTCGTATCAGTCGCAAAAGCTGCGTTGAGCTTTTGGAATAGTTCTTCTACTCTTGCTTTATCCGGCACTACCTTATTAGTAATAACACCCAAGGAAGAAAATCTGCCCATATTCACATTTTCCGTGTCTGTATAGAATTCTTCATACGATTTTTCACCAGATGTATCTGAAATACTATAATAAACTGGATACAGTTTACTTCCCTTCTTCAAATCTTCAGACTTATCAATAGCTTCCTCATCGGAACTGCATCTCAGCACTTCATATCCCTGTGTTTCCAATAACTTTGTGGCAATCTCATCAAATGTCATCACCTGTGCTTCTTCCAGCTTCGGGAAGAAGATTTCACGGTTAGCACCAAGCATGCAGGCTAACATACAAATCTGACCTGACTCCTCTGGAGAAACAAAGTACCTTGTCACATCCGAAGGTGCTGATAGCGGCTGTAGCTTTTGCATACGAGCCAAGAAGCCCGCTGGAAGAGACCCATTCGAGAAGGCAACGTTAGCAAAACGCGCTGTCTTTACCGGAAACTTATCTGAGTAGCTGAAGATAAGGTCCTCCATTATGCGCTTGCTGGCTCCCATTATATTCACTGGATTCGCCGCTTTATCTGTAGACACACAGAAGTACTCCTCTGGCGGATATTCTGTCAGAAGGTCGAGGAGAAGTTTGGCATGCAGAACATTGTTCTGAAGCAGTGCCTCTACACTATAAATGTCCTTCTCTGATCTTACGTGTTTATGGGCAGAAAAATTCCCCACAATGTTGAAACCGCCCCGATTACGGAACATCTTCTCAAACACGGGAGATGCAAAATCCATCGGGTAAGTCACATAATCCTCTGGTACGAACATACCTTTGGTGGAACGAAGATCACGGGTTAGCTCTGCCAACGCATTTTCGTTGTAGTCCACAACTACGAGAGAGGCGGGCTGGAAAGGCAGAATAGCTCGAACAAACGATGAGCCAATCGATCCTGCGCCGCCAATGACCATGACAGTCTTGTCTCTAATTTTCTTGGATAATTCATTTTTATTTGCTTCGATATCCGGCAAGAACATCGACTGCGAACGCTTTGTCACATATTGATTTATAAAACCTTCTAAGTCAAACATAATACCTCCTTATAAAATTATTTTGCTAATTGACTTTTAAATTCCTCTATATCAGAGCATGCAATAATGTGGTTTGTCTTATAATATTCCTCAGAAAACAACCGTTCGATTCCATGAATGTTAAAGATTTTATACATATAAATACTCGGATAAGTATTATCTATTCCAGCACAAGCAGATGAAAACATACTAATCATCTGAGGATAATCATAATATTGCATCAAACATTGAAAAGGCAATATTTTCTCTTCGTCAGTACAGATGTCAATTTGATCATTTAAGTATAAAGAATAATCAAGGGTTTCTCTTGGATGTAATTTTATAATAACTCGTCCTCGTTCAGATAAAATCTTAAAAATAAGAGGTAATAACTTTTTGTATGATTCAATCAACTCATCATGTTCACCACGAAAATTTTCAAACGGTTGAGTCAAAAAGACATATTTATAATGTTTCGATTTAACTTGTTGACCACACACAGATTTAATAAGATACTCATTGAGTTCCCGAGTAAACACATCTTTCTTAGTTTCGAGTTCTATGTCCAGTGAAAGCTTCTCACGAATAACATAAGGCTTAGAGCAGATAATTTTCTCAACAGAAGGGTGTAAGCCCTGTGTTTTATTTTGCAGCGAATAACTCGAAACGCCACTTAACTTATATAAAATTTGTTTAATTTTTAGATACCTTATTGGATTCTTCTCTTTCGCATATATGCCATTGCCTTCTTCCATAACCCATACATGCACTTTTTCCCCATACTTTTTAATTGCTTTCTCAATAAACGATGCCTCTTCAATCTCGTTATCCCTAAAAACAATTAGAGTTGTTTCTTCACTATTGGAAGATAGTATTTTATCAACTACTTTCCATATGCGCAAACTTAGATTACAAGCGCAAATAATTGCATTAATTCTTCTTTTGCTTAATATATCATTACTTGGAACAAAATGTATTTTATAATCGTTCCTAATCACTTCAGGAAGCATAGAGGCAATATCCGAATAAACGATACTAACATTTTCTCTTCCGTAAGAATTATCAGTATAACTAAGAATATGCGCTAATGTAAAAATGTTATAAGTAAAAGCAATATATTTCACGTCTCATCACCTCAATGTTTTAAGATCAATTTTATAGTTGAGCAGTTTTTGTATACAATAACTAATACAGAAATACCATATATGGCAATAACGGTATACCTCAACATCGTGTTATCCAGAAGTGCATTAGTTAAAAATATGATCAGCGAAAAACAAATGGCCATAATAAAAATCGTTCGGTTTTTATATGCTATACTCATTCCCATTCTATGAACAAAGAACATATGTAAAACAAGTAATAAGAGATACCCCGCATAGGTCGTATAAGCAGCTGCAATATATCCATAAATTGGTATAAGCCAATAATTTAAGATAAAATTCACGCCGGCAGCAGCCATGCTTGCTACTGCCATCCCAACCGTTTTCTTTTCATATTGTTCAACGTTAACATACATACAATAGATAAACTGCAATAAACATCCAGCAGCAACAGGTGGCATAACATATTTTGCTTCGAGATAGGGTTCGCCCCCAAGGATATAAAGAACTTCAGGAGTAACTAAAACTGCTCCTAAGGCAAAAACAGAAAAAACTAAAACGTAGGGAACTGAAACCCTCCTTGTTTTCTCATACTGCTTCTGTGAAAGTTTCTCAGCAAGCCATGGGCTATAAGCACTGTTAACTGCAGTAACAAAAATAGTGATTATCATTCCGCAAGTATAAGCTAGACTATATAATGCAACATAATCAGAACCCCAGAACCTTTTTATCATCACTCTGTCCATATTACTGAGTAGATACATAGACAGCAAATGAGGAATATACGGCAAAGTAATTGGCAAGGCATATTCCCAGTACCTTATTTTAAATGGTCTTGCCTTAACTGTATAGTAGACAACTATTATAAGTCCGACGATAACTGTTGGTATAATATATCCTACAACTCTTCCTTTAAGGTTATCTTGCATCAAGACGACAAGTATAACGGATAATAACGACGCCCCTACTGATATAGTCAAACTACTTGCTACTGTCCATTTATATTTATACTTGAATCTTTCTGCGTTCTGAAAAATATTGACAGCCGGACAGAATAGAAGATAGATAAACATGCAATCAATATATATGCTTTCCATCGATAATAGGGAACATAATATAGGCCTCGCAACAACTGACATAACCCAAAAGAACCCCACCGATATTATACTTAATGAAATCAAAGAGTGGACATATCTATCGATATCATCCTTAAAATCATAAACAGCTCTAATTAAAGATGCCTCCAAATCAAGTGAGCTAACATAAAGAAAAATCATAAGCCATGTCTGAAAATTACTAAAATCTCCAAATTCAGCTTTAGACATCATACGGGTGAATATTGGTGTTGTGATTAGCCCGACACTTTTCATCACAAAATTGCTAACTGTAAACCAAACACCCGATTTAAGTACTTTTTTCTCATCCATTTTGATTCATTCTTTCTTTTTTGAAAAAGTAATACTTTCTCCTATTTCTCTGACTTTTATACAACACTAAAATTATTATGCCTAAAATAGTCGTAGCATTACCTATCATATCTACACCAGACATCGTAGTGAGGTATATTGCTTTAGATAACAGCATTGTATAACAGACACTTTCAATTAAATCGCACCTCTTGTACGCATAAACAGCTCGATTAACCAGAAAAAAATACAAAACAAACATTAAAATGCTTCCTGCAAAGAGTCCTGTGTATTTAAAATAATAGAATAGCGAAGCTTGTGTTGAAGCGGCAAATCGCACTCCTCTTGTTAAATAATTTGTTACCACCCATGCCGGAGCTGTAACCTTCATCATTTTATAAATACCAAAATTGTAATCAAAGGTACTAGCTGGCTGGACAAACATTGCCTTTAATTCGTCGCTAAATTCTGATAATCTCCACACTCCATCTTTTTCTTGTGAGTAAATGCCCCACCACAGATCACTCTGTCCGCCAGTTAACCTATGATGAAAATACTCAAAAACCTCAAGCAAACTTCCTCTTTCATATAGTACTTGGTAGCCTATATAAATCATCAAAAGCCCCAAAATAGCTAAAATCAATAGCAACAATCTTCTAAACGTTTTCCGATCCAATTTTTTTGTTGCCCATGATACCAACAAATAGAAGTAAACTGCCGAAAATAAGCTTCCAAACTTATCCCCCACCCAAATCAAATAGAATCCATAAATGGCAAAAAACATAAATGCCCTTTTTTTCATTCCAAGATTATTTCCTAGAAGCGGAAGCGGAAGAAACCATGCTATATATGTATATAACTTAGAGTCAAGCGTTGAAAAAACCAATCCCCTATATTCAAATCGATCGACTCCTCCCATTGAATAATATCCACCATTTCTTAATCTTAATAACATAAAACCAAGTAAGACAAATAACATTGCTGTAATAATTCTAACAATCTGTTTGTCTGACAATCGATAAAAATGAAAACGTTTGCCTACAAATTCTATTGATTCAATATTATTTACTATATAACTATTTTTATTGTTCTCTAATATAATTAGGGTGCAGAAGCCTATGACATAAGCGAAAGTTAGCGGAATGAAAGCCCCTGACCAATATGATGTTGTCTGCAAATTATATAAATACGTCGGATAATTCTCAACTGCAAATACACTGCAAATATGATATGTGAACATAATAAATATATAAATATATTTCACTATCATCTTTCGAAAGTTCATTACAATGTAAACAAGAAACAATATATAAGTAATTAATCCAACGTAATCCATATTAATTCCCGCTATCTCAAGAAAGAATAATACAATATACATAAATAGAATTGTAAGAACGAATCCCATAACTTTTATGGGAACACGGAGATTTAATTTATTGCTAAAATTCATTATACATTTCCCTCTCATGCATTTTAGATGGCGAAATTAATAACCTTTCATCTGTACTGCAATATCAGCATCCACAATATCTTCACCGGTTTTCCCTACCAGTTGGGCCTTAGAAGCTTCACTCAGTCCATTATTAACTACAGCATTGAAATCGCATGTGCTGCACTTATCTAGCTGTTCTTTCGTAACCTTACCATCCCTGTAATCACAACAAATCTTGTTCTCATACATTGAGTAAGGCTTGGATGTAAACAGGCTCTTAACTTTATGCATTACAACCCACCACCCCGGCTTCCAGATATATTTATGCATTGCGGGACTTACAGAGCCGATCATCCAGCACTGCCGATCACAATGGCGCACCTTCTGCCTTACAACTTCAGCCTCCGGGCTATTCCACAACTCATCCCATGTCTGGGTATTCAGGTTGCCCATGACCTCTTTGTCCTTCGTACCGTTGCAGGGCATAACGTCGCCGTAGGGATCTATAAAAAAAGTGTCGAAGGACATATCGCAAGGAAGCAACCGTGGCTGAGCGTAGATGTAATTAATCAGACCGTGATTAAAGTACGCTCTGAACCACTTTTTCGGACTCTTGCTTTTCAACAGCTTATTAATCAGAGCCTCAAAATTTTGAGCCACCATCGGACGATCATGGATGATGTTCTTGGCCTCCACAAAATAGAAGGAATTGTGAAGTGATGCCGTCGCAAACTCCATACCCATTTCATCAGAAATATCATAGAGCGGTACAAGATCTGGAGCGTTCTTATCCTGGACGGTCATACCAAAGCCAACGTCCTTCATTCCCATTTCACGAAGTGTCTTTAACGTTTGATAGCCACGCTGATAGCCATTCTGAAGTCCACGGATCTCGTTGTTGGTCTTCTCAAGACCTTCAATGGAGATACGGATACCGATCTGCGGAAACTCCTTCGCAAGAGCAACAATACGGTCTGTGAAGAAGCCATTAGTAGAGATAACAATACGGTCTGACTTTTTATACAGTTCCCGGACAATATCTGGAAGATCAGTACGAATGAACGGCTCTCCACCAGTAATGTTGGTGAAGTACATCTTCGGCAACTTCTTAATCGTCTCTATACTGATTTCTTCCTCCGGCTTGGAAGGTGCTTTATACCTGTTGCACATCGAACACCGTGCATTGCAACGGTAGGTCACAATTACTGTACCATTAAGTTTTTTCTCTGTATTTGAAGCCATTTTACCTATCTCCTATCTTGCGATTATTCCCTCATTTTATCCAATCTATGAATCTATGGCTTATATAATTTCCTATTGCTTGATCAAGTTCTTCCGAATCAAAAACCGTATCTCCCGACTCAATCTTCAATGCTATATTAGGCCACGGAACATAATCAATTCCAACACCATACTTCTTGGCTATAAATTCAGCCATTTCTTTAAGGCTGTAATCCTCACCACCGACATTGAATACGTCATTTGCACACTTATCTGAAAGAGCTGCCTCAATCATCGTGATGCAAAGATCATCCATGTATGTCAGAGTTCTTCTTACAGAGCCATCACCATATAAGGAAATATTTTCACCTTTTGTTGCTTTAGCAAGCATAAACTCAGCTGTGCCATATGATGAAGCATTTGGAATCAAAGTCCCATACGGGATACAAATGCGAAGAATCGTATACTGAACATCATAGACCCTATGGAACTGTTCAAGATATTGTTCACATGCATACTTATTGATTGCATAGACAGTCTTAAACTCTTTTTCAGTATTCTCTTTCTGTGGGCCAGGCTTTCCTTTATACACAAGCCGAGTTGAAGGGTATATGATTCGAGCTTTAGATTCCTGACGACGATACTCTGACAAAAGATTTAAGAGCGTTCTCTCATTGACATCAATGAATGAATCATACTCATCAAACCCGTTCGCACTCCCTGTCCGCCCGACAAACATAAATACAATATCAACATTAAGATTAATCTTCTTAGTTGACTCCTTGTCTGTCATATCAACGGTGGTATAGTTTCCTTCGCCATCGACATATCTTTCTTCCCTTCCATACAGGAACAACATATAATCAGGATGATCCCGTTTCAGTACATAAATAAGATTTCTTGCGATATATCCATTTGCTCCAAGAACTGCAACTTTTTTCACTTTAATATTCCTCTCTCAATAATTCCCCATATCTGCCGTAATCATTTATATAATAGCGATCTGCATATCTCCGATCCGACAGCCCTACCAAAACCGCATCCTTACTAAATCCGTAAGACTTAATCCATGACGTTTGCGGAGCGAAAACAGCAATCGAGTTATTGTTAAGTAAGTATTCCTTCTTTTCTTCATCCGTCTCTACAGATAAACTAACTTCTCCTGCCATGGCTATGAACACAATCGAAGAGTTCATACATGCATGGTTTGCTCTTGCTTCGCCCTCCGGTACATCAAAGATATAAAAAATAAGGTTCACCTGACATCCAATAATAGTTGGTGGCTCAAATGTACCGAATTTCCCATCGGCTTTACTATAGCACGGCATATCTATCTCATAGCTCTTCATTACCATCCTGCTAGTTTCTTAAACTCATCAACAAGCTCTGCTTGTTTTATGATGATACTATATCTCTCTTTTCTAGAATCCTCATTATTGATACAATCTACAAAGTGTTCTATAGACTTAAGGAATGCATCGTCGGCTGGGAGTTCCACAACTATATCTTCATTCCCCTTTCGTATCGATGCTGTGGGAACAAATCCTGCTGGTGCGGTAAGTACTCGCCCTGTTGTCAGGCATCCTTTGCTTCCCCATGCTTCAAGCTCACACTTATAGTTATTATCCATACCAAATGCAACCTGAGCAGTTACTCCATCAGTATTCACAAGGGCGGCTGATCCATACATATCTACTTCGAATTCATCAAGATAGTTCGACTGTGCATACTTTATCTCTGCCGTAGGCCCAAGAAGCCTTGTTGCATAGCGGATTGTATAGCCGCCTGCATCAATCAGAGAGCCTCCACCGAGAGCTTTATTGTAACGGAAATCATTAGCTGCTCGCCGAGGAAATCCGAAACTAATCCTGTAGAGCCTTATATCACCAATTCCCCCACTCTCAATAATTTTATTAATTGCATCCAGTTGTTCATGGAATGTGAACATGTAATTCTCATGAAGTGCCACACCATGCTCAGATGCTATTCTGACAAGTTCCTTGGTGTCATCGGCAGATATTGTTGAAGGCTTCTCAACAAGCACATGCTTTCCATGCTCCAATGCCAGCTTCGCCCATTTGAAATGCAACGCCGGTGGAAGAGGAATGTATAGGGCATCAATGTCCGGAGACATAACTATTTCTTCGTATCCGTTATAGAGTTTTCCTCCATACTGATCGATAAAAACCTGAGCCTTATCCTTTTCCTGCTGTACTGCTACATGGAATGCTTCATCACTAATTACTTTTGTGCCGAATCTTTCTTCTTTGGTATAAACGCCTATGCCTACGAATTCTAATCCTTCGCATTGTTGCAACGCTGGCATAAATCTTCGGATTGCTATTTCCGATGGGCAGATAATTCCTAATTTCACTTCTTATTTCCTTTCCTCAAATATTAATTAATGAAAGCAAGTTTCTAAGCTGTATATTTAAGCAATTGTTTACTTGAACAAGGTAGTTAAGGGTTGCGTAGTCGACCCAAATATAGCCTTCTGGAAGATCCTTTAGCTCGTCTGATGCGATTTCAAGTATCACATTATTATTCTGTTCATGGTAAAAGCGCCCGCCTTCTTCAGAAAGGACAACATCAACCATGATACCCTGCTTGTTCTCATATTTTGTCCTGAAGAGTTTCTCGACCTCGTTATCGTTATACAGATAATGAGTTGGTTCCCATTGAACCGATGGGCCCACCTCAGCCTTATCAAATGATCCGATTTCCGGTTTTACTCTAACCAGAAACTGTCTTTTCCCGTCAACCACACGGGACATCAAACCAAATGTGGCCATTCCGATGGCCTTGAACAGCGGTTGGAACCAGTGCTGCACCTCGCGTCCTGAAATCTCAATATCGTAATATCTAACCATGAAATCGGCCTGTTTTTTGCAGGTGATCCCGAATTCATCTACCTTCCAATCAACAAGCTGATTTAGTGGAACTGTAGCCACCTTGACATCCCTGAACATCTTGTAATTGTTCAATCTCTGATATATCCATGGAAGATCTGCCTGCGGATCTGCATTAAAGATAGAATGAAACAAAGGCTCGTCACTAAAGTACTTAAGAAGTTCCTTCTTTTCTTCTTCAGTTACGGAGTGTGTAATCAGAGGAATGCCCGACAGAACAGTCCTTGTGTCCATATTGACAAGGTTGTCAATTTCCATCAGCTTCTTAACCTGCCCAAGTGTCATCCACTTGAAATTCGGATAGATTTCAAATTTCTCATCCACAATCATAATCATGTTACGATTGCGCTTCTTATAGAACCTTGTTGCCTGTTCAGATTGAATCTGATCATAGATAACTTCATATCTATCCGAGTGCTCAAATAGCTCAAAATAAATGGGAAGCTTACCCCCGTGAGCTCTTGTGAAATTACTCTTAGTGGCCTGAATCGTCGGTGAAATCTGAACACAGTTCACATTACCAGGCTCAATTTTAGCCTGCATGAGAAAGTGAAGAACACCATCAATTTCTCGAGCTATAATTCCAAGATACCCTATCTCTGGCTGAATAATAATAGGCTGCTCTCCAGTAAACTTACCATCCTCAAATCGCCGCATACCTTTTACTGAAAAAAAGCTACGCTTACGATTCAGCACTTCACCATTGTAATCATCGTAGAACCAAAAGGAATCAGAAAGAATACTCTTTTCATTGATATTAACATTTGTGGTTTTATTTAATTCATTGATCCAAGCGAGAAGATCACTGGTACTATTAACCTTACCATCTTCATCGGCCCATGATTTAATCATCTGGGTAGCTACGCTCATGCTTTCTTTTTCCCTTCTATAAGATTCTCATATATTCTTATAATCTTCGAGTAATAGACCTCTGGATCAAACAAGCATTTTGCCCGTCCAAATGTAGCTGTATTCATCTTCTGAGCTTCCTCAGATGGCAATTGGTCCACTGTCTTAATCTTCTCTGCAAGATCATCACTATTTTGAGGCTTAAACAAGAAGCCTGAAACTCCATCATCTACCAGTTCAGGCAAGCCTGCAATTTTACTTGCGATAACTATCCTGCTTCTTGCCATAGCTTCCAAAATAGTGTACGGACAGTTCTCATACCATTCAGATGGCACCAACACGGCCTTGGCTCCATCCAACAAGGAAACCATTTTCTCTCCATAAACATAACCAGCAAATGTCACTTTATTGCTTAATCCGTTATCTTTTACAAAAGAACGAATTTTATCATCTTCGGGACCACCGCCAACAAGAATCAGTGGTGTTTCTACTTTTGACTTTTTATAAGCTTCAATGAGTGTTAGAATTCCCTTCTCTGCACTGAACCGTCCGAAAAACAAGAAATATTCTCCTTCTACCGTATTCTTGACAATCGATTTCGATGGCTGAAGAAAATTGGTGAGGCTATCAATCTTCGATTTCGTAAAATGTCCTTTTTCAAGAAGTTTCTTATAAAACTCACACTCAGCTAAGAATAAATCTATTTTGTCATAGTAATGCTTATGAGCAATATACTTGTTTTCCAGATACGACAACGCACTTTTAGCTGCAGAACCCTTTATACACTTTTCCCGCACGCAATTGAACTTACTGCCAGTCACACATTTTTCGCAGTTATGTCCGTTTGTAAGCATCATGTAATTAGGACATATAAAGATAAAATCATGCACACTCTGTACAATTGGAATGTTGTACTCTGTAACTGCATCTAATATAGAATAAGTAATCTGCTTATGTACCAATCCCAAATGTACAATATCCGGATGTTCTTTTTCCAGCAAAGCCTTCATTTTTGTGTATGCTTCTTTGGAGTAGAACATATTCTTAATCGTACTCAGTTTATCTTTTACCCCGTTAGTATTATTAAAATCCACATTTTTAATAAAAAACTCAGAAGTTGGAGATGGCAGATTCTTTTCATCCTGCATAGCAAAGTGAATCACTTCATGGCCATGATCACGGAGCATTTCATCAAGGCCGAAATAATATGACTCTGATCCGCCTCTTAAGTAATGGAATTTATTTACTAATAAGATTTTCATCTATGCATTCCTCAACATTTCACAAGTGTATCCATCAGCGAAGTCGCCAATCCATGCAACTGATAATCCGCCAGTCCCTATTTTCTTCTGCCCTCCTGTGATCATCATTCTCCATAATCACTTCCCACATAGAGTTCCAGCGTCCTATCAACCACTTCATCCCAATCATATTTAGCAATAATAAAATCTGCCGCCTCTTTCTTATACCGTTCCACCGTCTCTGGGGTATCCAACAGCTTTTGTAATATCTGCCTTAGATCTTCAGCAGAGGAGTGCGGGAAAACGACGGCTTTATCCTCAACGACTTCAGCACATTCAGGGATATTTGAAACCACGCAACAGTTGCCATAGCTCATGGCCTCTAATAGGCTCAGCGGCATGCCCTCAAGATCTGATGGTAAGGTGTATATATAAGCGTTACTGTACAGTTCTTCGAGCACTCGCCCCTGCTGGAATTCAGTGAAAATCACACCATCAGAACTCATCGCTTTCAGCTCATTCACAAAATCTTCCGTATCAGAGCTACCACCAGCAATCACAAGCTTCTTGTCAGTCTTTATGCCCTTCCATGCTTCAACTAAGTATCTTAGACCTTTCTCTGGAACGATACGACCAATGAAGAGAATATAGCTATCTTTTTCTAATTCCCATTGCTCTGTGATCATTTTCGCAGGCACTATCTCGGGCTTACTCACACCATTCGGGATAAACACAGTCTCACGACCATATTTCTTTTGAAAGTACTCCTGCATGCCTCGGCTAAGAACAATAATCTCATCAGCCTTCTTAACAGCCTGTTTCTCGCCAAACTTTATGTATCTGCTCGCCAAACCACCCCATTTAGCCCTTTGCCAGTCTAGCCCATGAATGGTAACAATTACTCTTTTACCTTTCATTTTCGGAAGCCAACACATCGCGGCAGGACCTTCGGCATGGATATGGACAATATCGGCAGATGAGTGAGCCGCTCTCCACGCCGCAGAGAGACTGCTTGTCATTGCAGCAAGACCTTTTTTCTCAATCGTCCACACAGGAACAATCTTCACACCCTGATACTCATCTATCTTCTCAACTTCGCCGCCTGAAACGTGATGAGAACTCCGATCATAGCAAACAACCTTATGGCCACGCGCTACAAGACGAGTGGCCAGCTCATTGACTACAATCTCTATGCCGCCCTCGCGGCTTAGCATATGCTTATGGCCGAGCATTGCGATATTTATTAGAACCTCTTTATCTACTGCCAATGTCTTGACCTCCCTGTTTCTGTTTATCAATATCTATATTCACTGTGTCTATCGGGCCACCAGCCCGCACTTCCAGATTACTTATCAAACCAACCGCTCTGTATCAACTACAGAACTTATACACGCCTTGTGGTCATCGCTCTGGCGATAGCTTATCGGACTACGGCACTTTTGAGGTTATCTTGGATTACTGAATACCACACGGAGCATTGAGCCCCTCCTGCCCCCGGCCTACTCCCCACCAATCTCCCGCCATGCATTTCCAACATTTTCTCCGTATATCTTTCTATGTACCTTATCCTTTTTACATCGCACTAAAAATTAACCTTTACCAGAAACTGATTTTCAGTTTCATTTTTCTATGTGCACCCCAGATTTCTTCCCCAACTGAAAGTTTCGTCCAGACATATGCTTACCCAAATTTTTGAACTATAATGAGCCTTTTGTTACATTCATAATCTCTCTACCACATAACTCCTCTTCTGCAATTTTTCCAACAAAAAAAGCTCCGATGGTCACTGTCCTATCTGCCGGATTTTGGGCAAATCAGATAGTTTCTATCAGAGCTTTTTCTATTTATTTTTTATAGTAATCAGATTGTATTAGATTGCATGCATAATCTTCCAAATCAGTCAAGAAGATTTTTTATGCGGATGCGGAAGCTGTGCCAGCAGAATGGCCGCAAACATCAGTACACAGCCAAGCGTCTCCCTTGGCGATAGGATCTGATGCAGCAGCACGGCTCCCGCCAGCACCGAGATCACGGATTCCAGACTGAGTATCAGGGATGCGACGGTCGGGTTCATCCCTTTTTGTCCCACGATCTGCAAAGTATATGCCACGCCGCAGGACATCACTCCGGCATACAGTATCGGCTGCCACGCCTGCAGAAGCTGTCCGATCTGCGGCTTTTCCAGCAGAAACATCGGCACTGCGCACATCAGACCGCTCACGAAGAACTGGATGCACGACATCTTCACCCCATCCACAAGCGGTGAAAAGTGATCAATAACCAGTATATGTATTGAAAACAAAATCGCGCATATGAATACCAGAATGTCGCCCTTTCCGATCGACAGATTTTCCGTGATGCACAGAAAATACAATCCCGCAAGCGCCAGCACTACGCCGATCCACACATTTAACCCGCATTTTTTGTGAAAAAAAAGTCCGAGCACCGGCACGATGATGATATAAAACGCTGTAATAAATCCCGCTTTTCCGACTGTAGTATACATGATGCCAACCTGCTGGAAGCAGCTTGCCGTAAACAGGGCTATCCCGCAGCAGATACCGCCCGTAAAAAGAATTTTTCTCTGTGCCTTCTTTTCGTCTTCTGTCATTTTTCCGCTGTTTTCGGACGGATTGATCCGTTTCAGCGCCGCCATGCACGGGAGCAGTACCACCGCGCCGAGCAGGAATCTCACACAATTAAAGGTAAACGGTCCTACATAGTCCATGCCTACGCTCTGCGCGACAAATGCCACGCCCCAGATTGCCGCCGTGAGCAGCAGGATCAAAGAATTTCTCATTTGTGATTGTTTCATAACCATATCTGTCCTTCCATAAAAATTCTTCACACGCGGATAAAATATCCGCCGACAGACATTATATCAAATGACTCCGCATAATTCCACACCAATCTTCACTGTAATGATTCGGCCATGCAGTGCGCATACGAAAAGCTGCGTACAAATTTATTTGTAAACGCAGCTTTTTCGTATACGCATTATATGGCGTTTACGCCTATGTCCC
>Ga0129309_1000515_pt1 | contig 28742 bp, 38 predicted proteins | sample L1105metagenome_FD_94439 | JGI IMG/M metagenome (GOLD analysis project Ga0129309, IMG submission 94439) | Ring-tailed lemur group fecal microbial communities from Wisconsin, USA - L1105 metagenome | ecosystem: Host-associated > Mammals > Digestive system > Large intestine > Fecal | place: USA...
AGCGGTTAGATTGTCCAACCAAAACAATCGATTAACAGCAGTGGGTGGCAAGCCACCCACTTTTTTACTTTACGGAGGCTTTATGGATTGGTACGTTGTAGATAAGGATTATATTAGATACTTGATCCAGTTCGATTCCCGCGTGGGATATGTCGAATATGGAGAGAAACTGAAATTGCACGTTGGTGTCCTGTTGACAGTTAATAGTTACCACTACTATGTTCCGATTTCGTCGGCCAAACCAAAACATCAGCGTATGTCCAATAGTCTGGACTTTCATAAACTCCAGGATGCAGACACCGGCTATTTATATGCAGTGCTGAATCTGAACAATATGATCCCTGTCCCCGATTCCTGCATCACACAGTTAAAGTATAACCAGGTCGGGCAGTTTCGATCCTTCCGTAATGAAAAAGAGAAAAACGATTATATTTACCTGCTCCAAAAAGAAAAAGCCATTATAGACAGTATGCAGTCTGCCATTCAGCGTAAAGCGGAGAAATTGTATGCGAAATGCCTTCGTATCCCCGATTCTTCCCTGGCTTCCAGATGCTGTAATTTCAAATTGCTGGAGGAAAAAAGCAGTACATATTCAAAATAAAAACGGACAGTTTCTACAGCCTATCTTTGACTGAAGAAACTGTCTTTTTAATAAAATAACTTTTCTACTTTCCATTTCATATAAGAATCAACATACTGTGCAATCAGTATTTTAGCCTCCTGCCGCCTTCTCGTGACCGTAGCAATGGATACACACCACTTCTCCCCAATTTCAGACCGGCTCTTTTGTTCCAAAAACGATTCCCTTGCGACACCACGGATTTCCTCATCCTCCAATAAAGCAACGCCGCGTTCCAGAAGATACACCCTTTCTTTTTCGTGCAGGTATCTGCTCACGCCCTCCTTGTCCTTCGGCGGGATGTCCGGCTCTACGAACAAATCCTCCGAGGGTATGCTTTCCGGTAGAAATGCATTCATATTGACACCGCTTAATTCCAAAAGGGAACTGTGCTTTTTCTCAAAACTTACGGTCCTTTCCTTCATTGACCGATACGATCCTATGATTTCCTGCACATAAATTAAAGTATCTTCACTTGCTGCTTTCTGCATCCTTTCTTTCCTTTTCATGGCATTATTTCTCCCCTTATATAATCCTGAAAGTATAACTCGTCCGCTACCTTCTGCAAAGCTGCTGTTTTAGAACGGTATACAGATTTCTTATCAAGTTTTCTGCCGTTTTCCCCGGTCACATGACTCTGGGATTTATGCTCAATAAATATCTGCCGGAATACCAGGGCCTCCCGCTCTGTCATCCTTTCCCTCATTGCAACTTCAACAGCATTCACCTTCAAACACAAATCCATATATTCATCTATCCGTCTAAGTGCTTCCTTTTTTATACGATTGATTTGCTTTTCTACATATCCGTCTGCAAGCAGGATAGCGATCCTCTCTGGTATATTGGAAATGTTGCTAGTCTGCACCCTCTCTCCTTCCTGCTGCCCGCTCCCCAACAAATCCTGTATTGCCATCTCCTCTGTGTAAACAATCCTTCCTTCCATCGCATCTTCAAGCTGCTGCCTTTCAGAAAGAATATGCGTATATCTCTGTGCCAGTTCAGCAGCCTCATTTTCATATTTTTCTGGAATTGCATCTCTTTTTTCTGGCATATCTTATTCCTCCTTCCCCGCAGCAGCCTTTATCATGCTCCCACAAATAATCTTCTGTATTTATTATTCTGCATACAGTCTTGCCCGCACCGCTGCAATCAGCTTCTCCTGTGTCACGTCCTTTGCTTCCAGTGCCGCCATCACATCCTCATCCACTGTGCCTTTTGTGACGATGTGGTGGATGCTTACCACCTCTGTCTGTCCCTGCCTCCACAACCGTGCATTCGTCTGCTGGTAAAGTTCCAGGCTCCAGGTCAGTCCAAACCAGACCAGGATATGACCGCCTTGCTGGATATTCAGCCCATGTCCGGCAGATGCCGGATGGATCAGCGCCACTGGGATGGTCCCGGCATTCCAATCCGTGATATCCTCTGTGGTTTTGATATCCCTTGCCCGCATTCCCATCTTGTCAAGATGGCTGACGATGCGCTCCCGGTCATGCTTATACCAGTACGCAATCAGGACGCTCTGGCCATTCGCCGCTTCGATGAGGTCTTCCAGCTTTTCCAGCTTGCGGTCGTGTATCCGCCTTGCCTCGCCATTTTCATCATAGACTGCACCGTTTGCCATCTGCAGGAGCTTCCCGGAAAGCGCCGCCGCATTCGCGGCGTCAATATCCCCGTCCTCCAAAGGGATCAAAAGGTCTTTTGCCAGCATATCGTAAAGCGTCTTTTCCCGCTTATCCATCTCCACCTCATGGATGGTACTGATACATTCCGGCATATCCAGATAGTCCAGTGCTTTCATGGAAATCGTGATGTCGGAAATCCGCTCATAGATCTGTTCTTCCGCTCCTGGGCGCGGCACATACTGGAACACCACGCCTGTCTGCGGGTTCATACTCCCGGCCTTAAAATACGCCTCCCGGTATCTCCCGATAAATTTTCCAAGCCGCTGTCCTCCATCCAGAATCCCTATCTCACTCCATAAATCCATAAGGCCATTGGAAGATGGTGTGCCCGTCAGCCCCACCATGCGTTTCACGAACGGCCTGATCTTCCGCAGGTATTTGAACCGCTGGCTCTTGTAATTCTTAAAAGACGACAGCTCATCTATGATGACCATATCGAAATCCCAACGCAGGCCGTTCTTCTCGTAATACTCCACCAGCCATTTGACCGTCTCCCGATTCACTGCATACACCAGCGCCGGATGATGGAGCGCCGCCGTCCGTGTCTTTACATCCCCGACAATGACGGAGATATCTAAATATTTCAGATGGTCCCACTTGGCAGCTTCTGCCGGCCATGTGTCCCTTGCCACACGCAGCGGTGCCACGATCAGGACTTTGGAAATCTCAAAGGAATCCAGCATCAGGTCATTGATTGCGGTCAGCGTGATCGCGGTCTTTCCTCAACCCAGGCCCATATCCAGAAATAAGGCAGACACCGGGTGCGACTTGATATATTCCGTGCAGAATGTCTGGTAATCGTGTGGTATGAACTTCATCGGGCATCACCTCCCTCCGGCAGTTTCACGTTTTGTATCTCCGGGATAGCTGCGCCAATACCATCCGGCGGTATTTCTCCCGGCTGCCACGCCTGAAGTGCCGCCATCACAGGAGCGGTCTGTTCCATCCGGTCAACACACAGTACCGGAAACCCCAAAGCCGCCAGCTGTTTCCTCCGCTTTTTCTGCTGCGGGCGCATCTGTTTTCCTGGAGCCTTTAACTCCACAAACGCAGCCTTCCCTCCGGGCAGCAGCACCAGACGGTCCGGCACGCCATTCATGCTCTGGGATGTGAATTTCAGGGCAAGCCCGCCCGCTTTCTTTACTGCATCCACAAAGAACTGCTCTACTTTGCTTTCCCGCATGGATTCCTCTTCCCGATAGGGTATACTCTGTTGTGTACGCTTTTTGCCGCCTGACTGTTTCTTCCGCCGCAGCTCCCGGTCTGTCCTTGCGATAGCGGCATCAGCCGTAGGATCGCTGTATCCCCTGTTGGCTGCGGGCCGGTTTTCTTCTTTCACAGCGCCTTCCCTCCACCGGAACTCATACGGTATCTGTTTCTTTTCTTCCATAGGCGTTTACCTGTTCAGTTCTTTCCAGAGCGAAGGCTCCATGGATGCCATCTGCCAGCCGATCCCCTCCAGCGCGGTCGCACGGTCATAACTCTCCACGTCCTGGCTTGCCCTTGTCACCGCATTGGACAGCCCATACAATGACAAATCCCCGCCTTCGATCAGGTACTTAAAGATGCCTTCCTGCTCTTCCTGGACAATGCCAAAGCTCTGGGCGGCCAGCTGTACCACATCCTGCACGGCTCCCGTGATAGGGATGCCGGCCGCCTCTTTCAGCTTATCCACTACTTGTACAAAGCGGCTCTCCTCAATGGCTGCTTTCGTGATGTCCTTTAACTTTAAAAGGAACGCCTTGTCCTCTGCCTCCATGGTTTCATCCGAATACAGTTCAAAACTGTCCTCTACCGCTTTCGCCTGCCGTCCCACATGATGCCTGCGCTCCCCAAGGGAGTTGACCACCATGCCGTTGGTGCAGACCAGCCGGTAAACGAGCGGCTGGATGGATACCGCCCCTAGCCCAACCTCCGAGTTGGAAATCATCACACCGGCCTGAACCACGTCTCCTTTCTTCACTTCCATTTCCAGACGGTGGTTCACGATCTTTAAATACAGCCGGTTCTCCGTCACTTCGCTGGACACCACCTCATACTGGTCATTCCCGGCAAACAAAGGCAGCACAGCGGCGGCAATCTCCATGTTGTCAATGCGGCGGTATCTCTCTGATAACAACGCCCTCGCCACACGGCCGTATCCGTAATCCATGGAACGCACCATATAGCTGACCATCTTATCCCCAAACCAGGCATTCACATTCTCTGCCAAAAGCTCCGGCTTCTGCGCCGCCATCATGTCATAATATTTCGCAGGAATGCCAAGAGCAGAGGCCACCTGCCTGTGGAACAGCTGTGTGGTGCCAAACACTTCCTGCTCCCCGGACACCAGATGGTTGATCTCAAATGTCCTGCCGTCATCCCGCATCCGCATCCCCTGTGCCGGCCCGATATAATCTTTCTTCGCCCGGTTCTGCCGGTCCAGCTCCATCATCACTTCCTGTAAACTTCTTCCTGCTTTCATATTCACTTATCTCCTTCCATTGCTCATGCGCCGGACGCATAATGATTCGCCTGCGCGTCCGGCCGCTGTCCGTACCACAGAGACACCCTTATAGTTCCTGCATGACCATCTGCCGTATCCGTTTCACAGATGTCTGTATCCGCTTCCGGTCCAGGCGGTCTGCCAGAAGCAGCGTATCCAGCGCCTCTGCTTCCTCCCGGATGTTATTCAGCACATTCCGCTGATGGTCCCCCTGCCTCTCGTATTCCTTCTCTGCATACTCCATATCCTCTTCCAGTCCGGCAAGATCGCACTGCATCTCCTCCAGATACCGTCTGGCCTCATACCCCATGTAGGAATCCACCAGTTCCAGAAAATCCTTATACTGGAGGAGGGTGGTGACCGTCCCGTCTTTTAATCCCATCGTGTGCGGCATAGGCTCCTCCTAATCCTTGAAATAAAATTGTGATCCGATATAACCGGCTGCGTTAAGCGGCAGATCCATACACCATTTAGGGTTCTCTGCCATCAACCCGCAGACTTCCTCCACCGTGTACTTCCCGGCCGGGGCCTCTATGATGACTTCATCGTGTACGTGGGCAACGATGTCCAGGCCGGCCGCCTCCATCCTCTGCATGGCTTCCGCAAGGATATCGCGGGCAATGCTCTGTGTTGCGTTTTCCACGAGTTTTCCCGAATACGTCTCAAGCCTGCACCATTTATGGTTTGTTCCGGTGCCCTCAAAAGTCAAGCTCATGCGCCCGAATCGGTTCGGCTGTAGTTTCGGTTTCAGATAGGCCAGCTTCCGACCGGACGGCAGTACCATCCAAAGCGTCCCGGAATAAAATTCAAAGGCAATCGGCCCGATCTCATTCCGTTTTCCCGTCTTAAAAGTATCCAATGCCGCTTTCTCCACATCCCACCAATACTGCACGATCTTCGGGTTTGCCTCCCGCCAGCTTTCAACCAGTTCCGGCAGTTCCGCTTCTTTCAGTCCCATATTTAATGCGCCCATGGAGATCAGTACTCCCGTGGAGCCGGAATAACCAAGGGCCAGTTCTGAGACCTTCCCTTTCTGCCGTAAATCCCCATTGATGCCGTTCTTCACAACCGGCACATGGAACATCTGGCTTGCGGATTCACAGTAGATGTCCTTGCCGCTTTTGAAAGCATCCAGACGCCACTGCTCCCCGGCCTCCCATGCCAGCACCCTCGCCTCAATCGCAGAAAAATCCGCGATGATAAACTCACAGCCTTCCTTTGGAACCAGCATGGTGCGGATCAGCTGTGACAGGACATCCGGTGTGTTCCCATAGACGGCCTCCACCATATCAAAACAGCCCATCTTTACCAGTTCCCTGGCTTCTTCCAGTGTGGAGATGTGGTTCTGGGGCAAATTCTGGAGCTGTATATTCCTGCCGGAATTTGAAACAATACGTCCATTTGCCATGAAACGGTTATTCGGTCCAGCATTCACAATGTCATAAGTCCTCATTGTGCGGCATCCTCCTTTTTACGCTGTATGGTGTTTAACAATGCTGCTGTTCTTTTTGCCATATACGCCTCATACCTTTCCTGATCAGCTTTCAGTTCCGCCCACCATCTTTTTATTCCTTCACTTGCAGCGGCTCCCTGTTTTTCACGGTCGATGCTGTCTCTGGCTTTCCGGGTGATCTCCTGTTTCTCTTTTTGAGATAAATTCCGCATTCTTTCTGATGCAGAAACAGAGATTTTCTGTGCGATAGCTGCCCTTTGCCTGTCAGTACGCCCGGCCCAGATTCTGGTTGTATTTTCTCTGCGTATCTCATTCAATCTGTATTTGTGCATCAGTCTTTCCTTTAACGGGCGTTCGTCCACACTGCGGTACGATGGCGGCGGATAGCCATTTGCTCTGTTGGCGATCCGGATCGCCCGGTACGCCATACGGTATGCCTCCTTTGGATTTGCCCTGCGCCATTCCAACGCTGATGCCGTAAGGGACTCATAATCTGTCCAGTCATTTTCCAGCTTCGTGTCTGATAACTTTTTCAAATATTCGGCTCTTTTCTTAGGGTCAGCATTCAGCCTTTCCCAGAAGATCCGCCCACCTTCCGCCGCATCATTTACCCCTCCGCTGGACAGATTGACCGACAATTCTTGTGGCGTATTTGCAATCTCAGCCATTTCCAGCCTCATTGCCTCCTGTCGGCTATGGACACGGTGAAGCGTGTAAATATGGAAATCCTTCGGGTCTGCACTGCGAAGTTCGTTATAAAACGGATGGTCCGGGCACTCCCCTCTGTAAGCCCTTCTCTTATGGTGGCGCCACCGTTCGGGGACCGTCATAGATGTGTAGCCAACGTAATGTTTACCGCTTGGTGTCACGATCCGGTAAACACAGAATTCTTTCCTCTCCATATCGAATGCCCCCTTTCCATCGCCTCTTCCAATGTCACTTGTGTTGTTTCATCAATAAAAACCTTGTGTTCTTTTGTGGCCGTGATACCATCCCAGGTGATGACTTCTTTATCCCCGCTGAAAACCACGCCTTCATGCCTCACCCAGTTTTCACCATCGAATACCAAATCCTCTGTACGAACATCCTCTATGGGTTTCTCATAAATTTTTCCGTGGGAGTCCTTTACAAGCACAGGCGTCCCTTCAGCAAGACAGTACCGCCCGGTTCTCGATGCCCCGTAAAACTGGAACAGCCCTCTTGCCCTGCCATCACCGCAGACACATCGTTCTGCCGCCTGGTATTTCTTCACAGACGACTTTGCCATCTGAAGCCGCAGCTTTAACATGGACAGGGCTTCCTCATCTACACCGTTCTTATCCAGCTCCTCAATCATTGCCGCCACGTCCTTTTTCCCAAGGCTCTCCATCGGGATTCCCCGCTCTTCCAGCCATGTCTTAAGCTGCGGTACGGAATTGGGATTTTCTAAACCAGTCAGTTCATAAGCCTTCTTTGCCATGGCATCGGAAAGCATAAGGTCACAGGCAATCGCCTGCTGTACCAGTTCCGTATCAATCTTTACGCCCCGGTCATTGATCCGCTGGTCGGTATGGTAATGCCGCCATTCCTGCCGGAGCATCGGGAACCTGGACAGCCTGCGGTAAATAGCAAGTTCCGCTTTTACATCCCGCACACAATAACCTTTGAACTTTTCCCAATCATCCGGGTAATGCTCCGGGAGGTTGCGTGTCCTGCCGCCATTGCTTTTTGTGGGCTTACACGGGGTGGAAAACAGTTTGATCAGCCGTTCCCCCTCCTTATCCTTCTGCTCCGCAGTCTTTAATACTGCCGCAGCGTCCCTTAAGGAAAATGGCAGCGTCAGGGATGCACCCATGACCATCGTGCATTTCCATTGGTCCGGTGAAAGGAACTCTCCTTCCCGCAGATACAATCCCGGACAATTCCGCTGTAAGTAATAAGAAAAACACACCCGTTCAAATGCTGCGTTGTGGGCGATCAGTGTTGCATCCAGATCAAGAAATGCAGATAGCAGTTCCTCCGGGAACGGATCGCCGCTTGCAAGGTCGGCAAGCTGCGTTTCTCCAAACCCATGCCCTTCATTTACAGTCCAGGCAACAAGCAGGATTTCAAAGCTGTCATCCGAGGCATACCGGTACAGGCCGCACTTGTTGAGGTCAACTTCCCCATACGTTTCAATATCAGTCAAAATTTCTTTCAAATGCTCCACCTCCATAAAGGCTGCCGGGAGACATCCTTTTTACCTCCCGGCGCCTGTCTGTGGCCTGCTAAGTTACATCCCTGCAGTTATTTCAAGTAATCCGGCAGTTCCTCATCCGCACCGCCGAGTACGCCTTCTTCCTCTTCCAGTGCGTCAAATTCCGCCTCTGCGGATACACGGCCGGAAAGCCGATCCCCGTCACGGACAAACTGGATGTTGGAAAGGCCGGCAGCCACACCGCGGTTTCCATTGGCGTTAAACGCATAGAAATTGACAGATACGTTGCAGTAGCACCCGGAATAGACCATCATCGGGTCAGTCACAGGCTGCACCCTGCGGTCCACGATCCCCGGCGCATCCTTGGATGTGGCATTGACGAACATGCAGTCCTGATAGGTCTCATCATCCGGGCGGTCGATGTCCCCGTCACGCAGGGGCAGTTTCAGGTTCGGCGGGATCTTCCCATTCCACTTCCGCACCTTGCCATCCTCCTTGGCTGCCTCCACTGCCTTATGGATCTTCATCAGTGTGGCCTTGTCCGACTTAGGGATGACACAGGACACGGAATACTTCTCATCCCCGCCATTGATCGCCTTCGGCTCGAAAATATTCGCAAAGCTGATACGGCAGGGAATGATGACTTTCGTTACCGGTGTGTTCTTTGTTACATTTGCCATAATCGTTTCCTCCATAAAAATATATTTGTTATTACTCCAGTGCCTCAAACTCCTCGGCAGCGGTGCTTAAGTCCACCTCTGGCCTTGGATCGGATACCGGCACAAGGGTCAGTTTCCCAGGCGGCTTTACCACGAAAGCGCCGAGGATTTCCCTAAACTTCTTTTTCCCCATCATCTTTTCAAACTCTGTCAGGGAGATCAGTTCCTGTTTATAAACATCTGTGTATCCTTCTTTCCCGGCAGCCTCCACCACAGCCTTCACATCTGTAAACTGCCGCTTCGACCGCCCTTCCACGATCTTGTACCCATCCCAGATGACGCCATGGTTGATGGCTTCACTGGACACATAAGCAAAGACCGTCTCAATCCAGGAAGAGATGCGGTTCAGTGTCGGCAGGACTGCCTCAATCTCCTGTTTGGAAACCAGTGCCGGTGATTTAAAAGTCGGTACTCCCCTGTCCGGGCAGTAGGGTGCAGTGGCATCCGTCAGTTCCGTTTCCTCTGCCAGTACCCCGGCATCCAGGTCAAGGAACTCCTCCCTTGCAAGGGCAAGCGTCTCCTGGGCACAAGCGCGGCAGACTGCCCTGGCACGGCAGAACCGGCAATGGTCACCGGGTACCTGCTCCCCTTTCCCTTCAAAGGCAAGGAGCGCCCTTGGCCGGACATAGTGTTCCGCCCAATCCGTCAGCTCCTTCACTGTGCAGCGAAATGTGGAAATGTTCTCAAGCCTTGGCTGCACGATGGTCATGGAAACCTCCCGGATTTCGTACAGATACCCATAGGCGTGCAATGCCCCCAACGCATACAGCATCATTTGGGGATTATGCTCACAGCTTACAAACACCCCGGAACCGTTCTTGTAATCAATCACATACAATACTCCCTCGGCCACGATGACACAGTCTCCTGTGCCAAACCCGTCCGGCACAAGGTAGCTGTAATCCAGCCGTTCCTCCACCATCACCAGCGGATAGGGGCAGGTCTCCTTGATCTGTTCGATGGTCGTGATAACGAACTCTGCATAAAGGTCTGTGTTTGCCTCCATATCTTCGCTGTCAAATTCCGATTTCGGGCGTTTTACCCTCTCATGCAGATAGCGGCGCAGCTTGTACTCTCCCAGTTCATGGGCTGCCGTCCCCTCCTGTGCGTACACTGAAGATTCATTGGGGAAGTTCTCCTCCAGACGGGCGGAAGGCGTACAGGCCAGCCACCGCTTGGAACTGGAGGCGGATAATAATGCGTGTTTTCCCATACGCACCTCCTATAACTGGGAGATGTCATTTAAGAACGCTTCATACTTCTCCTGCGGCAGTTCACTCAGCAGGCTCACCCCGTAGGCTTTTAAGAGCTTCCCGATCTTCGCATTGTTGTCACGCTTCTGCTTGATCTTCGCCACAATGACACGGGAGATATCATCCTGCGTCACGGACGGCGCTGCATCCGCGGAACCGGGTTTCTGCTCCTCCCATGGGGGTGTATCTTCTTCTACATCCTGCGCCTTACCAGATGCGTCCAGATCTTTGCTCTCTATCTGTCCGGTATCTGCTTTCTCAGACGGAGCATTACTGCCTGATCCACTGTTACCAGCAGACACAGCCTTACCCGTTGATTTATCTGCCATTGCAGACGCACCGGGCAACTGGCCGGCTATTCCGGACGCCAGTTCCATCTGCTCCGCCATTCCGTCAAACATGATGGAGAACCCCTGAAAGATGGTAGTCATGCCTTTTATGATCTTCTCCGGGCTGACTGCTGGAAGCAGAGCGCTGCCTGCTGCCTTTCCTTTACTTTCGGTCTTTGCCATGGCCTAACCCTCCTGTTTCAGATTTCTTTCCCGGACGCATTCCCTCCGGCAGCACGGACTCCATAATACCCATGAGGATAGCCCCGCCCAGAAGCTGCCCTAACATCTCCGGGAACTCGTTTTCCAGGAAATCAGACGCGCTGCCTTCCGGCTTATGGCTCTCCTGTGCCGTATGCTCCTCCTGTGCTGCACTGCCGGCCTCCTGCGGATCATCCTCTGTGGTTTCTTCTTCCACAACCTCAACAACGCCCATCTTCTCCAGGATGCGTTCTTCTGCCGCCAGCACCTTTTTCACGATGCTCATCTCAATGCCAGTCTCCCCGGCAAGCTCTGCCGCCAGCTCATCCAGATCGATTTCCACTTCCTCACCCTGGCAGCCACAACAGCACGGTGTATCTTCCTTTTCAAAATGATTCGTAGTCTCCATATGCTCGTCCAAATGGATGTGCAGATTTCTCACTCTCAAAATGACTGCTTCTTTTTTCATATCCTTTTTACTCATGGTTCGTGTCCTCACTTTCTTCCTGATCTCGGCTGCCCTGCTCCCAGCAGCACTCCGTGTGTTCTTCCTGTCTCTGTTTCCACGCATTCACGATGCACTCGATCAGCCTGCCCGGTTCCGGCAGGCACCGTACTGGGATGCCAAGTTCCCTGGCATAACTGATTTCCCGGCTCATGCCGTCAGAAATCCGCTCCCCGAATACCCACAGTTCATCTGAAACTGCCAGCCACCGCATCCCAAGCGCTATACCTTCCTCCCGTTCCTTTTCATCACCATCCTCAAGGAACTGAGTGAAATACAGATGCGGTGCAAGAGGCAGATACCCCAGTTTCACTAATATCCGGCAGGCCAGCTTTGCCCTTTTTACGTTCTCTTTCATTTCCCACTCCCGCTCCGCTTCTGAAAGGGAAGTAGCCTTATATGGGGAACAAACGTAAATGGTCTTTGCCGTGCTTTCTGCAACTTTAACTCCCATCAGTGTCCTCCTCTGCAGGCGCTTCCACGGGATGGAATGAAACACTGTCCACACACCCACTGGGCATGATGATCAGCACACGGTTCTCCCTGCCAAAGAGCGCATCCAGAACCCGGTTACGGATTCCCCTTTTGTGTACGTCACAGATGGGCCTGCCCATATCTCTGGTGCCGATGTCCATCGTGAATCTCTTTGCTGCATCCATTGACTTATCCTCCTTCCGGTCAAATCTGTTTCCGGTGGCTGTGCCTCCGGGAAGGAGTTTTCTATGAACCCCTTCACCTGTTGTCGTGGGAGAAGGGGTTTTATAGACGCGGCTAAGAATTTTTTAAAATTTTTTTCTTAAGATTTAATAATCCTCTATCCAATGTGATTTTTACAGTGGCTTGACTGACTTCCAGCTTGTCCGCAATCTGCTGCTGTGTAAGCCCATCGAAAAAGTAGGCCATGATGACTTCACGCTGCCGCTCAGTCAGACAACCTAACAATTCAGACAGCATGTCTTTCTGAATGATCGCATCCAGCACATCCGGCGCTTCCTCTTCCACCCGGATATGTTCCCAGTCCTCCTCATACTGTCTGCTACCCTTACGGTCACCTTTCCGGTTCATAAGATTCGCCTCGATCTGCTCCTCTCCTTTTAGGGCCACCACCACGCTCCAGTCCTCTCCATCCAGGAGAAGTCTGCTCTCTGTAGGCAGATCATCCTCCCCGTCATGGAACCGGTATGTATACTCACCGCACTCGCAAATACTGACCACGGTGGTGCCGCTGCCGTTGGAGTAGACAGCATAACCACCCGGATACACGCTCAGGCTCCCGTCCGGCCCGATCTCCCGGACCGCCACAGGTTCTTCTCCGGATTCCCTTAACTGCCTTGCAGTCGGAGTCTTATGCCCTGTACCATTTCCAACCATCTCCCGTAACTGCCGGAATGTAAGCCCGGACTTTTCTTTTTTTCTTTCCATGTCGTGTCCTTTCCGCCCGGACACGGGATGCTGTGGTCATTCACAGACAGGCTGTGATACCCACAGCAGGCGGCAAAAGACATAGAAAAAGGCGGACCTGAGTGCCGGAAGTACACCCAAATCCGCCCGGATGCCTGAAAAAAGCGCAGCAAGACCAGAGGGTACTTCACAGCGATTTTTTTTTCGATACCTTCCGACACGCTGCCGGAACATATGTAAAACCGCCTTATGAAATATCCTTTGCCTTCTCGCGAACCAGGCATTTGATATATGTATTTTTCGTTGCCCCTGCTATCTGCAGGGATGTTGGCTGTTCCCCAGCTCCATGCGGCACAGCCGGAGCCGCATGGATACGCACCACCTCCTTTCCAAGCCGTCTTTCGACAGGCTTATTTTATGAATATGCAAGATACCCTGCCGCCACAGCGAGAAATGTTATAAATCCCCGAACCCTGTCGCAGCCCCTATAGGGCAGAAACACCCGACAAAGCACCATCCTATGTGCATCTAACTTTGTCGGGCGTCTCTCTATCTTTATTCTCTTATCCTTACTTCACCAGTTCTGTCAGCCACGGGACCAGCGGCCTTGCGACCACCCTGGCGTTTAGGTAAGCCATCTCCAGAGTCAGGCAGGTGTGTCCCATGTAATAACCGTCCATCACTTCCAACGTCATCACGAGATCCGGCTTTTTCATGTTCGTCAGGTAAACCGGGAGAAGGTACTGTATCTTCCCCTGGTATCCCTGCGGAACAACAAGCCCCGGTTCCACCACGGCCCGCCGTCTGCCAAGCTCCACCGCTGTTTCAAATAAAAGCGGCAGGTTCTTCGCCTTGCGGATTTTCGCCGGAATCCTCTCCAGATTTTCTGTATCCCCTAATATGTGTTCTACGTTTACCCTGATCGGCCAGTCCGGATTAAATCCTGCTCCCCGTTTCGCTGTGTAGTAGGAAGGTTTCAAAGGAAGGGGCTGTATGTATCTCAGCCATGGTGACAGCTCGTCACAGAACCCCCGGAAATACCATTCCAGCATGGAGTCCTTCTTGTGGTTCCGGTCAAAGAAAGCGTAAATCCCCTTATACCGGCTGTTGTAAAGCCCGGTATGGAAACAGGCCCTCTCGTTCTCCACATGGAAAAACTGTGCTGCTTTTCTGGCATCTTCTGCTGAATTAAACTCAATGCATTGTTTGCGAAAAATCATATGTATATAGCGTTCCAGAATAGGTGTGTCCTGGTTCTTCGTCACATTGGTTGGTTTCCTGAACCGCCACGGCTCCGGGAGGGCCATTTGCGCTAATTCATCCAACTGCCCGTACCAGTCCGGCACAAAGGCAAAACTAAATAAATCTGTCGTCAACATTTCTTAATCCCCTCCACTTCGGTATCGCATCAACCAGTTTCATCTGAATCCGTGTCTTTAGATCGCCGTCAACATACTGGTACTCATTGCCCTGCGCGTCCTCGGCCTTCACTGTCGCTAATGTGTTGATATAATCATCATAGTAAATTAAAATTTGATCGAGAGCCTCCCGGTCGCCTTTTACAGCGGCACAGATCAGCTCATATGTAAGTTCATTTTCTTTCATAATGGTTCCTTTCATGATAGTTTCGTATGGCAGCAAACGCTTTCTGCCGCCAGTTGTAGATTGTCCTTGGCGTAACAGCAAACTGTGCAGCTATTTCAATATCTGTGTACCCATACCAGAAATCCAGGATCAACACCTCCCTCTGTGTTTCTGATAATTTCAGCATGGCATTGTAAAGCCATTCGCTGGTAATCACACAGATGTGGGATTTCCCCTGCAGAACCAGATGCTCGGACGGATAGACATCATCCTGCACCTGTGTTTCAAACAGATACTGCAGCTTCTCTGTTACCGCCTGTTCTCTTTCTCGTTTTCTTTTTTCTTCATCCACTGCATTCCTGCACTCGTTCTTCATCACAGTCTTGGCAAAACTGTCAAATATGGCAATGATGCAGTCCTTGTCTTTTAAGGGAGCCGACATGATCGTTCCCCCTTTCTTATGCAGTTTTGAGTGGTCCTTATCGCCTCCTTTGAACTACTAAGACGAATCTGCCCATGCAAAACCGGAAAGGTTTTTCAAAATTTCTCAAAAAATTTTTCCGAGTGGCAGAACTGTCCTTTTGTCCCCTTTAACTACTAAGACAGATCTGCCCACCCCAAACCGGAAAGGTTTTTCAAAATTTTTTCAAAAAATTTTCCCGGGCAGTAGAAATGCCCCTTTTTCCCCTTTAAATAACTAAAACAATTCAGCTTTTCAAAATCGGAAATAAAAACGGAAATTTTTCAAAAAAATTTTTCATGGACTATATTTTCAATAGAGGCACAAAACAAACACGGAGGGCCTCTGCTCCAATAACAATCAAGGAAATTCGTCAGAAATTGACATAGAAAAACGCCAGGGAGCCTCTGCTGCTTCCTGACGTGATAGTTCCAGATATGGTAATAATATGCGTTATGGGTATTATTGTAGGTATTAAACACGCAATATAATGCCTGTTCGTAGGTATAAGACTCCGCATCGAATGCTAAGATTTTTTTAATTGTCCACCCGGCGGGGACCTATATCCTTTCACAAAAATAATGCCATCCACGGTTTTCTCCTTACGGCAAACCACAGATGGCAAACACGAATAAGCCCTGCTGCGGGAAGCCGTTTTTTTTTATTGGCTCCCCAACAGGGCTTTCTATATTCCATTTCCACAATCGGCATAATCTTGCATACTATGTAGGTACGATTAGGGAATGTGAAAACCCAAATCGGCACGATAGAATATATGTGAGGTGAATGATTATGCCGAAAGACAAATTAGCACATTTGGGTAACTGTATCCGCGCCGCAAGACACGTCTGCAAGCTAACCCAACAGGAACTGGCGGATGATTGCCATGTGGCGATCAAAACCGTCCAGAACATAGAGAGGGGACTGATGAACCCTTCTTTTGAAATCCTATACCCGATTGTGAACCGGTTAGGAATTTCAGCCAACATACTGTTCAACCCGGAGATTTCCGATGAAGATATGGATGTAGAGCATCTCATCGGGAAATTCCAAATATGCCATCCGCAGGAACGGAAATTCATGTTGAACACCGTGGACTGTATGACTGAGCAGTTTCTCGCCCAGCACAGTGAGTCCGATGCGGAAAAATCTGAGTGAAACCAGCAGGACAAGAATTCCTTGTTGCTGCTGGTTTTTCTCGTTATCTGCCATTATAAAACACCGACTTATGAACGAGTTATGGATGAGTTATGAATGGTATAATATTTTGAAAATCGTTCGACAGAATGTGACAAAAACAAACGGAGCCGACAACCTTAGAAACAAATCTAAAGGTTATCGGCTCTGCGTCTTAGCGTCTGGCTCTTTGATAACAGCCATATTCATTTTTCGTACATTGATTAGCGTTTCCTGTTTGCATTTCGGGCAATACAGCGGAAAGTTCTCAAGTACCGTATCTTCCCGTATTTTCAATCTCGTTTTACTTCCGCAAACAGGGCACAATATCCACTCTTTAAGCCACATAACATCTATCCCATCCTACAGTTCATCTTGCCCAGTATCTCATTTATTGAGAAAAGTGTACAGGTCTTTCAATTCTTGCTCCAATTTCCTATGAAGGCTATCCCGGTAAACTTCTCCTTCTTTCTCTATCGTATAGTAGACTCTGATTCTTCCGGCAGATAATTCACTGTCCCTACTAATCAAACCTCTCTCGCACAAAGATTTCAATGCTAAGTAAATTACTCCCGATGAGATTCTATAAACCGGAGCAAATCGGTTCGTCAATTCATACCCATATGCTTTATTCCCCTTTAATGCATTCAGGAGCAGTAGTTCCAGCAACCGCCCATTTACCTTAATTAAATTCATCAATGAATTACCACAGTGCCGCGGTCACTATTCACGGTCAAACTGTAGCCGCCATTACCAATCTTTCCCTGCTTACACGCAGAAGTTTCCGTTGTATAAGAAGCACTGTCCAATCTTACAGAAACATCATCTGAACCGGATGAGATTTTAAAGGAAAGATTTTGTGGCTGTGTTTTATATGAGATACCTATATCCCCGGAACTCGTAGAAATTCCCGTATTTGTCTGTTCTGCCAAACCGGATATATTCACTTCTCCTGATTTCGTTACAATCGAAATATTCTCTGACACAGTATTTTTCAATGTTACATAGCCAGATGATGTGTCAATCTGGAAATCCGTAATGTTGCCATTGGACAGTTTCACATCCCCGGATGAAGATAAGATTTCAAGTGCCTCCGCTGTCACATTATTCAGCTCAGCATAACCGGAAGAATTATCAATAGTGATCTTTGAAGCAACAAGGCTGTCTATTTCCATATCCCCGGAACCGTTCTTAATCGTAACTGCTCCCTTCAGAGCATCGGGAATATATACAGTTACTTCACCTTCTTTGCCAAGGGAGAACTGACTCACAGCATTTTCTTCACTGTCCGTCTGCACAATATCCAACACGCCATCCTGTACATCAATCATTGGCGCTTTCGCTCCTCTTTCTGTTCCGCCATCCAAGCTGACATGGACATCTTCATCTGAGGAAGTCATGATTTTAAGCTGCCAGGAGTCAATTTGCATGTTGATAGCGGATATGCTTTCAGTATCGTATATTTCTGAAAGACTGACCTTCTCCTTTTGTCCGCATCCGTATAAACAGGATACTGCCAGCAGGCTCATACACAATAATATTTTTATTTTCATAGGAACTTCCCGCTACATCAAATCTTTGGTTTCCGTATTGTATACTGACAGTACTGCAAATACCAAAGATACCAAAGTCAGGATCACCGGGAAAACCAGATTATTCTTCATCGTAAAATCACCTATATTCGCCTGTGTCAAAAAGATTAGCAGGAAAGACGAAATAATCGTTGCTTTTGAAGACTTCATAGCAAGACCAATGAATAGTGCAATAAAACTCATGCTTACGATTACCACTGACTTTAGGATAAGCTGCACATAAAACGACAGACTTGCCATGTTAAAATCAAGCGGGAACGCAGATGTCATAAAATGGGAACCTGCCAGAACGCATCCATAAATCAGCACTTTTGTCAGAACCAATGCAATAAAGTTAAAAATCCATACTGCCAGCATCTGGGAGACCAATATCTTCTGCCGCTTGATCGGATAGGAAAACATCAGGTTCATCGTTTTGTTTTTATATGCCGTGACAATAAAGGATGCCAGCATCACGCTTGTAAAAATCAGAAAGGACATACTGGTAAACAGTTCAATGGAGGATGAAATCATTTCATTCCCCGGTGCCGCATCCGGCACCCCCGTATCCGGATCATTGGCAATTCCGAAATAAGCCAGTGCAAAAATGAAAAGGCAAAGGAGCCCCGCAAGAATCACCGCATTACGGACATATTTTCCGATATTGTTCTTTTTCCATTCGAGTTTGATTAACTTTAACATTGCTACTACACCTCCGCCGTCATTTTCAGGAAATAGTCTTCCAGAGTCTCTGCTTTTTTACCAATGGCAACAATCTCTACATCATTCAGTGCCAGAACCTTTGACAATTCCTGTGTGGATATATGATGGTCATAAATCCGGATCTTTCCATCCTCCACAATTTTAAAATTGTCAAGACCCATCTTATCAACCAACACATAGGAAGCCTTCTTTGTATTGATAACGCTTAATTCAATGTAGGCAAGGCTCATTTCTGATATTTCTTTCATGGTAACTTCTTTCATAAGCACGCCATGATTGATGACGCCAATTGTATCCGCAATGCTCTCAATCTCCGAAAGAATGTGGCTGGATACAACAATTGTGATACCGTATTCCGTACAAAGCATTTTCAATAAATCCCGGATCTGCTTCATACCCGCCGGATCAAGTCCATTTGTCGGCTCATCCAGAATGAGCAATTCCGGCTTACTAAGTATGGCACGGGCAATCCCTAACCGCTGTTTCATACCTAATGAGTAGCTGCGTATCGGCTTTTTCCCTGCATCTGTCAGATTTAACATCTCCAGAGCATTCTCTATGCTTCCGGGATTGTAGTATCCCATGTACTCACAATGGAGGGCAAGGTTTTCTTTTCCACTTAAATGATCGTAGAAGGTCGGAAACTCAATGATGCTCCCCATCCGCTTCAGTACCCCATAAGAAGTCGGTGTAAGTTTTTGTCCAAACAGTTCAATGCTGCCCTCTGTCGGTTTCCATAGGTTCGTCAGCATCTTCATTACTGTGGTTTTGCCAGCACCGTTGGGACCTAGAAAACCATAAATCTCGCCCCTCTTAACGTGCATGGACACATTGGTTACAAGATTTTTGCCGCCAATGGCTTTTGTAAGCCCATTTGTCTGTAAAATATATGGCATATTGTCTGCCTCCTTTCTGCTACCATTCTAGCGGCTAAGATTTTCAAAACTCTTGACTAATTCTTACGAATTTCTTTCTTGGAAATTTAATAAGCGAATCTCCCCAGTTTCACCGTAAAAGTAGTTTTTACGTTTGGCTCACTGTCAAGGATGATCTCCCCTCCAAGCTGGTGTGCGAGATTTTGTGCGATAGTCAGCCCCAGTCCGTTCCCCTGTATCTCCCGGTTTCTGGAATCCTCCATGGTAAACAACCGCTCAAACACATTCTGTGCAAACGCCTTATCAATCCCTTTTCCCTTATCCACCACATCAATATAGATGTATTTCTTATCTGACCGTAGGAATATTCCCATATACTTTCCATCGGTTCCATACCGTACAACATTGGAAATGAGATTAAACAAAATCCGCTGCAGGGCATCCTTGTTTCCCCGAACAAAGACCGCTTCTTCGGGAATATCAACCTCTACCCGAAATTCCTTCTGGGTCAACAGCTCATAAAAATCCAGCACATTCTCCCGGCAAACCTCACAGACATCAATCTTTGAAATCTCAATATCCGTATCCCCGGCCTCCAGCTTCGCCAGCGTGAAAAACTGGTTAATCAGTTCCATGACTCTCCGGGCTTTCTGCTCCACTTTCAAAAGCATTTCATTTTCCCCTGAACCGTTCAGCCGCATGATCTCCAGATATCCTAATATGACTGTCATAGGCGTTTTTATATCATGGGAAATATTAGACAACATCTTCTTTGAGGCAATCTCGGAACGCCGGAAATCCACCTTGACCTTTCTCTGGTTCTCCAGCAGACGGTTAATCTGCGCCGCTAAATCCATAAGAACCTTATTATCCGTAAAAACCATCACATTCTCATCACTGTCCGTATCCTGAATTTCCTCCAGCTTCTGACCGATTTTCTTTAATTTGCCCTGTGTTCCTGTCCGGAAAGCAAACTGCTGATACAAAACAATACAGATCAGCACTACAATACAAACAGACAGGAAAAAGATAATCGTTGCATCACTCATGATAAATCTCCTAACTTATACCCGATGCCCCATACGGTAATGACATATTTCGGAGTTCTTGGATTATCCTCAATCTTGTTTCTTAACCTGCTGATGTGGACATTGACCGCATTTTCATCTCCCAGATATGCGTCATTCCAGATCAGGGAATACATCTGCTCTTTGGTATATACCTTCTTTGGGTTCTGGAGGAGCAGTTTCAGTATTTCATACTCTTTTGCTGTCAGATCCACTTTCACATTCTTTTTTGTCACGGTATAATCCGTCAGGTTCATAACCAAATCTCCAATCACCAGCACTTCATTCTCCGGTTCTGCTGGTTTCGAGTATTGGGTGCTTCTTCGGATATTTGCCTTAATACGTGCTAACACTTCTGTCACAGAGAATGGTTTCGTAATATAATCGTCTGCCCCAAGTCCCAAACCGAGAGTCTTATCCGCATCCGTATCCTTTGCAGACACAATAATAATCGGAACTGTGCTGCTCTGCCGGATATGCTGCATGACTTCCATACCGCTGATTTTGGGAATCATCAAATCCAGCAAAACAAGGCTGTAAGAACCGTTGTCAAATTTCTCACATGCTTCTTTTCCATCCGCAGCACAGATTACCTCATAGTTTTCCGCCTTCAAGTAGTCTTTCAGCATCTGGCTTATTTCAATATCATCTTCCACTAATAATAATTTCACTGCTGCACCTCCATCGTTGTATTGTCTTTCCTCCGTTTATCTGCGGGTTTCTCTGCATCCTCTGGTATCAACCATAAAGTCGATACTTTTACCGCACCTTTGATTCTGCCCGATGAGCAATAATAATTTACCATCCGGGCCGTGATACCCCATTTTTCACTTGCTTCCTTAAGTGTCATATATCCATCCATGACTGGCCTCCTGATCTTGTACTGCCCTCTATTATATTTCTTATGCTCGAAATATACAAGTCGCATAGTACCATAGATCAGCAAGACTATCAACTCAAAGCGATAACTTGTTATAACAATTATCGCCTGAATTCTATCCAAACTACAAAACGCCCCAGAGCAGCATTTTATAATTGCTACTCCAGGACGTTACCTTATCCCACAAATTTATATCCTCTCCCGATAACGGTCTGGATCATATCCGGGTTCTTCAATTTCCTTCTAATCTGGCAAATCACATTATAGACCACATGCTCGCAGCCAATCACACTCTCCTTCCAAACAGCACCGTAAATCTGTTCAGGAGAAAGCACCCAACCGGGATACTGTGTCAATAGGCAGAGGACATCGAATTCTTTAGGATACAGACTAATTTCCTCTCCGGCCAATCGAACCGTACAGCACTGTGGATCGATGGTAAGGTTCCCACGCTGGATGATAGGCTGCCGTTCTATATTCATTTCTGTCAATATCTCTTTCCTCCCTATACATCAAGTTATAAGTATGTCGAAAAATCAGTAGAGCCGATATCCTAAGAGTGATATCCCAATAGGTTATCGGCTCTGCGTCTTAGCGTCTGGCTCTTTGATAACAGATATACCCTCTTTAATTTAACCAAACTTCTCTTTGATTTTATTAAGCTCATGCCGGTTTTCTACCCAGTTTTCCACATAGCCGCAATCGCAACAAACATAGCGGATCACAGGAATTTTCCCAATCAGTGTCATGGTCGTGGTGTAGATATTGTTTCCGCTGGCATGTCGGCCCGGATTGTCAGGCACGCGCACGATATTCTTTGAATGACATTTCGGACAACATCCCGTATTTTTCATTGCTGCCACCTCCTCGTTACATAGAATAAAATACAACACTCAATCAGCAGAACAGCAGACCATATCCAGAGGGTCAGCGCCCATGTGCCAACAAATGCTACCATCAACAGCATTATCAGCGGGACAAGATATTTCCGGGGATGGTGCCATAAATCACTTTCTGTTTTCCAGTCGCGGATTGGATATTTCCATTCCAGAATGACCGCCAGAACAGCACTTTGCAGGTCAAACAGAATGGTCGTTCCTACATCTGCAACACTGATTCCACCATTGATAAGTTGCCAACTGCACAGGTAGATACTGGTGATCATTCCGTTGACCCCAAAGATAAACAGGCAATATCTCCTGCAAAACCGGCCGGACTGTCCGGGAAGAACACGGATCGCCTGCTCCAAATCAGGGTCACAGGACAACAACGTACAAATCGGTGTGTTCAGGCAAAGGATAGCAAGACCCAAAGGAAACACATTTAACCCTTGAAATTCGCCAAACAGCAACGGCAGGAAACAGGCAATTGCGCATAGTCCCACGACATTGACAAGATAATTCTTATTTGCCATCAAATATCGTATCAGGTATGCGAACACACTCCCGGTACGGCCCGTGCGCCGGACAGACTTCTTAGCTGCAGCAACACTATAAAAATCATAAGCGTCAGCAAAATATAGATAAAGTGCCGCAGCTACAAGACTTACCAATGCCACGGTCAGAACAGCCTTTGACTGACGTACAAGTAGAATAACAGCCAAAATACCGGCTGCCCAAAGAATGGGTAATACCGTGTTCTTTCTCTTGAACATCAGATAAGCTACAGAAGTAACGGCACAAGTCATGCAGCCACATAGAATCGCAACTGCCAATTCAAATCCGCTCCATCTCGTAGAGGCAAAGAACAGTGCCCAAATCGGCAGCGTTTTGGTAACCAGGGTATGCGCCCCCAATACTGCTACATAGGAATATACGAAACTGCGGTTTTCAAATGGAAGCATAAACACCCCCTGCATAGCCTTTTCGTGCCGCCTCCCGGAAAACATCTGCCACATAACCCCTGCGGTAAAAAAGGTGGAAGTCAAGTATAGGATGAATGGCGCAATTCCCAGCTTCAATTCAGCCGCATAGACTGCAAAGAACAAGATCACAGCGGCCAGTAGGCTTCTCCTGATACTTTCATATCTTGCGCCAAATAGTTGTTTCGAGAGGGCTTTAGCGATTTTCATATTCAGTCAATACCTCCCGGATATTTCCGGCTGCAATTTCCCTGCCGGTAAAACTCCTGCTGATCCTGCCATGCTCCAAAACCAGTACCCGGTCAGAGGTCAGGCAAATGCTTTCTAAGATATGGGAAGAAAACAAGATTGTCCCATGCTCCTTGTAGCTGTTCATGAGCTGATACAAAAATTCGGTACTTTGGAAGTCCAGTCCGTTGACAGGTTCATCCAGCAACAGCAGTTTGGGACGCAGCGCAAAAGCAGTTATCAGATAGGCTTTTTTCAGATTGCCAGTGGACAATTCCTTTAAGAGAACGTTGGTGTAATCATCAAAATGGAAACCTGCTACCAGCGAGGAAACTTCCGGCAACGATACGCCATAGGATGCAGCCACATACGCCAGATATTCCCGGAATGTGAAATACTGAAAAGACCGGTCCTCCGCAAAGACAATATATCGGTTCCGCTTAAACTCTTTGTCACGGAATGAGAACGAACGACCGGCCCATGCAGCACTGTCCAGACGGTAGCCGGACAGCAATCCCGCCACTGTTTTGATAAAAGTCGTTTTCCCGGCTCCATTCAAGCCAATCAGCCCGACAACTTCATTTGTCCCTAAATCCAATGAGAAATCAGAAAGTACGGGATGATCTGCAGCGTACCAGGCACTTAAATTGTTAAGGGAGAGAAGTTCCGAGCTGTCCATCTTATTACCCCCGATTATCCTTGCTTTTCTTCCAAATTGTGTAGGCAGAGTATAGGAACACACCGCCTAAAACAACGTACATCAGCGCAAATGGAATATTGGCCGTGATAAAACTGTAAATAGCGCAGATGGCAAAGACCACGCCTAAGATAAGCCGAAAATAAAAGTGACGCATACTAATTCCTCCTTAATATCAAGGTTACTTTTGTTTACAGGTATAGCATACAGGAAAAAGTCTGTTTCTGCGGCTATGTCCATAATCGGTAGGTTTTTGTCCACCGAAAGATAAAAACGGGAGATTTATTTTCCCCAAGAGCGTTTTTTACAAATCATGTAAATACCGGCCCAAATGGCTAAACCGATGATAAGCAACAGACTTTTATTGGCAATCCATAGCGGACTGTTTATGCCCGCAAATCGTACAAATAGATAAATATATTGAACAGGTGCAAAGCGCAACAAGCTCACCGACATAATAGAGAAAAGCCAGATTACACCTGTTATCATTGTTGGTATGTGCGGGGCGCTTGTCAGTACTGAGACAAAAGTGCTGATACTGGAAAGGAAAAAAGCTGTTGGCAAAAAGGTCAAAAGCAAATCGAATACGGAAATATTTGATTTTAACAATGTTACCCCTGCAATTCCTATTACTGCAAAAATACTCACAAAGCAGAACAGCAAAGCAAAACGCCGTAATATCCATTGAAAGAGTGACTTCCCCTGTGCTGAAATCACATCAAACATAGGATCGGTTCTGATTTTGCACAGTTCGCCAATCACAACTGCCATATAAAAGGGGAAGATTACTTCTAGCCCTAAATACCCCCAATGGAGATTTTCACCGCCGGTTTCACAGATGATTAGAAAAGTTCCTGTTAAGAGTGCCGAAATCCAAACAGGGTTTATTCCTATGATTTTCCATTCGTATTTCATCGTTAGTCAGCCCTCCAAAACTTGCGTTTTGTAGAGACAAGAACGATTGCAGCCATTCCCACACTCAACATAAACAATAAATTGATGGCGGCACTTCCAGCGTAGATTGTGGGGGATTTTGGGTGCTGCCAAATCAACTTCGCCAAATCTCCATGTGTGAAAATATAGCAGGGTGTCGCAGTCCCTGTATCAGAGGAAAAGGTGTTTACAAGGAACAGGATAGAATACACCAGATAGAATAGGCGAATATCTATAATCTCTGGAAGCATTACACTGCTTGCAACGATGAAAAAGGAAGCAGGAATTACAATATAAATGCTAACTTCAAATATTGCGCTAATATAGTTCATGATAGATGTTTCTGTCTGACTAAAAAATGCAAATCCTACAAGAGCAGCGAACAGGAGAGAATACATGAGCGTGAGAACATATAGAAAATTCCCCAGTGATTTGCCACCGATGTAACTTCCTTTTCCGATTGGAGTAGCCATGAATAAATCCCGGCAGCCTGTTTTCCGATCACTGACAAGACGGCCAGCCATAAGGAACATCATTCCAAACAGCAGGATTAAGCCATCAAAAGAAAAAACGCGGCGGACATAATAATGAATATCTGATAAAAATTCAATTCTTGCCATATTAGCCGCTGTCGGGAGGCAATCCACCATCGAGGATATGAAAACGGCAAGTAGGAGAATCCATCCGGCAATGCGCTTGATCTGTATTTTGTATTCATATTTTGATATGGAAAGCAACTTATTCATAGTCTTTCCCTCCCATACAATAAACATAAGCATCTTCCAGTGTTGCAGTAATGGCGGGAACAGGAAAGAGATTGTTTTCGTCCATAATACGGACCTGAATTGCGCTATGTTCGTAAGTCGTTGAGAGTACAACCGTTTTCTTCTGCAATGTAAGAAGTTCATTTTCATTCGCCAATTCAATGAGCTTTACTTTTCCGGCTACACTGGAAAGTAACTTGTCTGTGCTGCCATAAAAGAACAAAGTTCCTTTTCGCAATACTGCAAGCTGCTCACATAACTGGTAAACATCCTCTACTATGTGGGTCGATAGCAGGACACATTTCCCGTCTTTCGCAAATCGGGACAGGACGCCGCGAAAACGCACACGTTCTTCTGGGTCAAGCCCTGCGGTTGGCTCGTCAACGATTAAAACCTTGGGATTGCCGACAAGTGCCTGCGCAATCCCTACACGCCTTTTCATGCCACCTGAAAGCTGGCCGATACGCCTTTTTGAAAATTGCGCCATATCAACCTGCTCCAAAACTTCCATCACTTGCTTTCGTTCTTTGACACCTTTTAAGGAGGCCATATAGCTGACAAAATCGAATACCGTCAAAGAGGGATACATATTCAACTCCTGCGGCAAATAACCGATCAGCCGCCGTACTTCATCACCCTGTTTTTGTGTGTCATATCCACATACGGTAATATTTCCAGCCGTAGGCCGCATGATTGTTGCCAATAGTTTCATCAATGTGGTTTTACCAGCCCCATTATGTCCAAGTAAACCGAACACACCACTTTCAACAGAAAGCGAAACGTCATTCAGTGCATGAACAACATTCGGCTCTCTCCCGTAATTTTTTTCCAAGTTGCTTATTTGCAATATGTTCATATAGCATACCGCCTTTCCAGATTGTTGCAGATATGCTTGTGGGCGTATCTACACATTTACATGATAATATACGGAATATTGTTCTGCAGCTTTGTCCACAATCGGTAGGATTTTGTCCACAAAAAATAGCAGGCCACCATTACAGCAGCCTGCCATTCGTATGAGTAATGATTATTCTGTTTTGATTGGTTGAAAAGACAACGTAACAACAGTCTTGAAAATGCCATCCGCATACTCGGTATTGATAGCTCCGTCATAGCGTTCCGCCGCAGTCTGTACGCTTTTCAGCCCCCAACCGTGGGAAGCCTTATCCATTTTGGAAGTCAGCAGATTTCCGTTTTTCTGTGTAGGAGCTTCTCCATACCCGTTTTCTACCTTGATAATGAGCATGGCATTGATCCGCCGGACAGTCAGATGGAGAAAACGCAGAAGTTCCGGGGCCGTTTCTGCGGCCTCTAACGCATTGTCCAACAGGTTCCCCAAAATCGTTGTCAGGTCAACGCTGCGGATATTTGTATTATGGGGATATTCTATATTCACCTTTGTTTTGATATGCTCCTGCTCGGCCAGGGCCATTTTGCTGCTAATAAGATAGTCTATGGCCTTATCACCCGTCCAGACAGTTTGCGAAATCTCCCTGACGGGAGTACGCAAGTCCTCGCAATACCGCGTAGCCTCCTTAATATCGCCTTGCGTAAGACATTGATAAATTGCCTCGATATGATTATGTAAGTCGTGATACAGTTTGGCATTGTCGGCATAAGTCTGGCGAAGTGCCTGATAATCCCGCTCCAATATTTCCACCTGATCCTGCTTCAACTGTGCAATCTCCAATTCCATCTCATGCTGCTGCTTCATGCGGAAGAACATAACAGCAAACAGCAACACCAGAGATAGAATAATCCATGAGCCAATTTGATCTTCGTCTAATGGCAGGATTGTTTGTTGGGACAGCGTTACCGCACCAAACAAACCTAATATAACAATAATGGAAGCTAACCGCATAGATCCAACATTTTTTTGTTGTTGCCTTGTAAGAAAAATAGCGATACCTAATATCAAAAGACGTACCAACCAAACACCAATAACATATTCTAGAGCATCCGTATTTACAAATCTTTCTGAACGGAACAGGACACCCAAACCAGCGGAAAGCAAGAAGTCCCATAAGCCTACTCCCACTTCATAGAAGAAGATTAAAAATAAGCAAAGCTGCAATTGTTCCCGGAGATAATACCATGCGATTGCAGCTATAATCAATAATTCAACAGCCATGACGCTGATGGTCGGCAACGATGCTGCTTGTATAACCGTCACAAGGCATCCACCAGCGCCAGCTATCAGCAGCGACTTCTTTTCCAGAGAAAACTCCGTGAGTTTAGACACAAAGTAAAGCCCCAAGATTAAGCGCAACTCATTTGTCAATAAATAAGAAATTATTTGATACCATTCCATCATATATGCGCCCCCCAAAACTGATTGATTTGCCGTTTCACTTCTTTCAAGTGAGAACGGCTGATAGGCAACTGTTCGCCATTTTTTAGAACCGCCATTCCATCGCTGATTTTCATAATCTGAATGATATTGACGATATATCCCCGGTCAATAAAGATAAATTCCGGTGTATTCAATTCATCAAACATCTGCTGCAGGCTCTTCCTGACTTTTGATGTTCCAGCACTGGACACGATACTGGCATTTTTTCCATCCCGTTGAATATAGTAAATGTCCTTATAAGGAATTTTCTCCATACGCTTTGCAGTCTGGATTGTATATTCCTGTCCAGTCTCTAATTCAATCAACTTAGCTGCGTCTGTCACAGCAGTGGTCAATTTGACTTCCAGATTACTTTTCGGTACATAACGGAATATGGACAATTCAAAAGCGTCAATCGCATATTCCGTATGAGAAGTCACAAATATAATCCTGACATTAGGGAGAAAGGCTTTTATTTGTTGAGGAATTTCCATGCCGCTGATTCCCGGCATTTCAATATCCAATAAAATCAAATCATAAAAAAATCCATCTTCGGTAATATCATAAAGCAAGTTGCGGCTTTGGGTATATGTCGTAATTTCATAACCGATACTGCACGCCTGCAAGCTGTCTTTGACAAATTGCTCATGCAGGGCAACAGCTTTTTCTTCATCATCACATATCGCAATTCGTATCATGTTATCATCCCACTCTCAAAATTTCATGTCCATCATTATACCGTAACTTTGCAATTTTCTCAACTAATCA
>Ga0129309_1000521_pt1 | contig 28549 bp, 18 predicted proteins | sample L1105metagenome_FD_94439 | JGI IMG/M metagenome (GOLD analysis project Ga0129309, IMG submission 94439) | Ring-tailed lemur group fecal microbial communities from Wisconsin, USA - L1105 metagenome | ecosystem: Host-associated > Mammals > Digestive system > Large intestine > Fecal | place: USA...
ATCTGGCATTTTAATGAAACATAAATCTAAAAATGGAATTATTATGAAAAGTAATATAAAGATATTAGCAGCTTGTTCGTTTATGATGGCGAGTATGGCCAGTTGCGACCTGACAGGTATAAATGATAACCCGGATAAGCCGACGGATGATGTAAATTACAATATGAGCGAACCTCGATTGGCCTCTACGCTACGTGGTGGGATGATTATCGATGGTGATGTGGAACAACGCTTGAAACCTTTGCAAATTGATTTCTACTCTCAAATGTTGGTCGATGGTGGTGGTTGGGCAACTAAGAATTATATCCAAAATGACGAGTGGAACAATTTAACATGGCAAGCGTATTTGACACAGATTTCTTCTATCAATATCGTGATCCGTAGTTTGATGGAAAAAGATAAGGACTTATACGCTAATACGATCGCTTTCGCTCGTATCTGGCGTGTGTATATCCATAGCCTGGCTGCGGATAAGTTTGGTCCGATGCCTTTCCCGGCCTATGCTACCGTAGAAGATAATCCTCCTTATAAATCGGTGAAGGATATCTATTATGAATATTTCACGGAATTGGATGAGGCGTTGAATAGCTTTAGCGATAGCGCTGAGCCTATATTCTCGGATGCAGGTATCGACTTGGTCTATAAGAATGACGTTTTTCTTTGGAAAAAATTTGGAAACTCCTTGCGTCTTCGTTTCGCTGTTCGTTTATCAGAGGTGGATCGAGAGAAATGTGTCGCTGAGGCAAATGCCGCTTTGACATCCCCTTGTGGTTTGATCTCAAGCAAGGCTGATAATGCTTATATGCCTCCAAAAGCGGATGGTTCTTGGGGACAGGACTATAACTATACGATGTTCCAGATTACTTGGAGCGGTCCGATCTGTATGTCTAAGTCATTTGAGAAATTAGTGACTAATATCGGTAATATCGATTGGCCTGCCGGCGTGGTAAACCAGACATCCGGAGTTGCTGTATCGAATGTACATCCCGCTAAGGTAGACCCTCGTGCCCCGAAGATGTTCCAGCCGGGTATTGAGAATGGTGATTGGAAAGGTTTGGTATACGGTGCGAAAGCAGAGGAGGCGAATACTGGTATTTATCAGTCTAAACAATGTGCAGAGATGGGCTTTATTATTAAAGATGGCGCTCCGTATAAATCTCGTCCTTATGACATGTTCCTTTCTGAGGAAGTTGATTTCTTGAAAGCTGAGTTGTTCGCCCGTAATTTGGTCGCCGGTGATGCTAAAGCTGCTTATGAGGCAGGTGTACGTGCTTCCTTCGAGACTTGGGGTGTATCGGGTGATGTTGAGGAGTATTTGGCTTCCACGGAAAAGAATGAGGCTGGTACCAGCGCGAAATATGACGATCAACAAGGCGCGGGCAATACGGCTTTAGAGAAGATCATCACGCAGAAATATATCGCCGGACTTCCAGATTTGGCGCAGGAAGCTTGGAATGACAAGCGTCGTTTGAACTTGCCTCGTTTGGATGTGGCTGTTTATCGAGATCAAGCTGTATATAATAATAGTGATACAAATATCTTGAATCCTCAAAATTTCATCAAACGTATGAAATACCCGATGAAAGAGCAATTGGTAAATGCTGCTGAATATGAGAAAGGCAAATCCATGTTAGGAGGGAAAGGTGATGTGGTTTCGACCCCGATTTGGTGGGATAAGAATTCCAACTATTGCACATCTTCAAAATAAATAAACAGACAGATTGATTATATTGAGCTTTAACAGAAGCTGATGGTTATTCTCGTTTGGAGATACTTATCTGTGAAGAACAGTACTCCAAGCGAGAATTTTTTGTTATAATTGAATAGTATTAGATAATAATTCTTACATTTACCCATGATAAATTGTGTGTGTAAATTATGAGATTATATATTTATATCTTCATTCTACTATTATTATGTATATTCCCGCTGGGCGCCCAACAGGAACGTTCGGAATCCTATATTCGTATCTCCGCTCCGGTTAGTTTGGCAGGCGCTTTGGATGAGATCGAGAGCCAAACCAATTATTCTTTTATTTATGACGCTCAGATGATCAATTTATCGGAGAAAGTGCGTAAACCTTTATCCGGGAGTTCGGTTTTCGAGATCTTAAATTTATTGTTTAAGAACACGGAGATCGTCTATACGGTTATGAATGACCAGATCATCTTGAATAAGAAAGAGGCGATAATCCAGATGCAACAAAAGTTGGATGGTAAGGTAAAAGGTATCGTGACCGACCACAAAGGAGAGCCTATTGCTTGCGTGAATGTGGTGGAGAAAGGAACGAGAAACGGTACGATTACGGATATGGATGGCAGCTTTGTATTGGAGCTTCCCGAGGAGGCTACTTTGGTTTTTTCTTATATCGGTTATCGTTCACGGGAAATTGAGTATGAGGGGCAATTGTCATTGAATGTGCAGTTGGAAGATGACGCCCAGATTTTGGACGAGGTAGTTGTTACGGCTCTTGGTATCGAGAAGAAAGAATCTTCCTTGCCTTATGCCACCCAGTTAATCACAGGTGGGGAATTGGTAAGGGCCAAGGATTTTAATTTTATGAGTACGCTTTCCGGAAAGATGGCTGGACTCCAGATTAACCGGACTTCCGCCGGTCTGGGTAGCTCGTCCCGGGTGATTATTCGAGGTAGTCGTTCCGCATCCGGAAATAACCAGCCTTTGTATGTGATAGACGGTGTCCCGATCTTGAGCGTTAGCAGTGAGCAAGCCTTGACAACGATCGGTGGTACGGCCGATGCCGGTAACCGGGATGCGGGAGATGGTATCTCTAATCTAAATCCCGATGATATAGAGAGTTTGAGTGTCTTGAAAGGGGCTTCGGCCTCTGCGTTGTATGGGGGACAAGCGGCGAACGGTGTGATCTTGATCAAAACGAAAAAAGGTAAGGCCGGGGTACGGAATATTCATTTCTCCTCGTCGCTGACTGTCGATCAAGCGATCAGTCTCCCCAAGTTTCAGAATGAGTTTGGACGGATGGAAGGGGCGGAAACTTGTTGGGGAGACCGGGCTTCTCTTCCGGTCTATGACCCTGTCGGCGATTTCTTCCAGACGGGTATTACCGCTATTAATTCATTGATATTTACGGCAGGGAATAGCCATGTGCAAAATTATTTCTCGTATGCCAATACGACCGCACGGGGTATCGTTCCTAAGAATAATTTAAGCAAGCATAATTTTAATCTCCGTGAAAGTTCTTCTTTCTTTGATGATCGTTTGATCTTGGAGGGGCAGGTAAACTTGATACTCCAAACAATCAAAGGAAAACCTACGGCCGGGGGATTTTATATGAACCCGTTACAAGGTTTATACACGTTTCCTAGAGGGATGGATATGGCGCCTTATAAGGAGAACTTTGAGGTATATAACGAGAAACGGAATATGAACGTCCAGAACTGGTATACTACGATTACTGATTTTGAGCAAAATCCTTATTGGTTGGTCAACCGTACGGAAAACGAGGACAAACGTGCCCGTGTGTTGGCGTTGGCTTCCGCTAGTTTCAAGGTGACAGATTGGCTTACGTTACAGGGCCGTGGAAATATCGATTATGTGAATGATAAGTATCAGCAGGAAATATACGCTTCTACTTCTCCGGGTATCGCCGGTGAGAACGGGCGTTACATTTATTACACCTACCAGACTACGTTGCTCTATGGGGATTTGATGGCCAAATTGAATAAAAGCTGGGATGATTTCTCCTTGAACGCCGCTATCGGTACGAGCATAACGGACACACGCACCAGTGCGTTGAGGCTGGATTCGAAAACGGCTTCCTTGTATTATCCGAATGTCTTTACGATCGCTAATATTAACATGTCGTCCAGTGCCTACATCGAGGAGTCGGATGACGCACGCCGGCAAATGCAATCCTTTTTTGCTATGGCGCAGTTGGGATATAAGGAAAGCCTTTACTTAGATGTGACCGCACGTAATGACTGGTCATCTACCCTTGCGTTTACGGAACGTAAATCAAGAGGTTTTTTCTATCCTTCAGTCGGTCTTTCTTGGATTATCCCTAAATCCTTTTCGATGCCTTCCTTGATATCTTTTGGGAAAGTACGGGCTTCTTGGAGTAAAGTGGGTAATGATATTCCCTTATTCGTTAGCAATACGGTAGGCCATATCGCTGCGGGCGGGATTCCCCAGCCGAATGATACGGCTCCGTTCGGTACCTTGAAGCCGGAGATGAGCAGTTCTTTTGAAATAGGTACCGAATGGAAATTCTTTGATTATCGTATGGACGTGGATCTTACGTTCTATAAGACCAATACGAAAAATCAACTCTTCTCTTTACCTTCTTCCGCTGGAGCCGCATACAAGTATTATTTTGTGAATGCGGGAAATATACAGAATATGGGAGTGGAATTGACGTTCGGTGCGGTTCCTATCTTAACGAATCAGTTTAAATGGAATACGACACTCAACTTTTCCCGGAATAAAAATGAAGTAAAGAAACTACATGATGATTTGGCTAGCTTTATTCAAGGAGATGAAGGATTCTCCTCTAGCTATACGATGCGTTTGGTGGAAGGTGGCTCGTTTGGTGATATCTATGGGAAAGCTTTTGAGCGGGATAAATATGGTGCGATCGTGTATGGTCGGGACGGCTTGCCCCAAGAGATCGGCAGCGGGAATACGGCTAAGGTGGGGAATTGCAATCCGGCGTTCTTATTGGGTTGGGGAAATAGTTTCACGTATAAGGATTTCTCGTTCTATTTCTTGATTGACGGGCATTTTGGGGGAGATGTGCTGGCCCAGACTCAGGCTGTGCTTGACCAAACGGGAGTGAGTAAGGTTTCCGGAGAGGCCCGTACGATGGGGTATGTGGATTTGGAAGGGCATCATATTTATAACATAAAAGGATTTTATGAGCAGGTGGGAGGACGAAACGGTGTGACTGAATATTATATGTACGATGCTACCAATATCCGTTTGCGGGAGTTATCTTTGGGATATACGCTACCGAAGAGATTGCTGGGGAGAAAACAATTTCTCAAAAAGGCGGAACTGTCTTTTGTCGCTCGGAATCTATTCTTTATTTATAAAAAGGCTCCATTTGATCCGGATGCCGTGCTTTCGGCGAGCAATAGCAATCAAGGGATTGATATATTCGGGATACCGACTACGAGAAGTGTCGGCTTTAATGTGAAACTTTCATTCTAAGCGTATGAAGACGAGATTTCTGAATAAGATGGCAGGTCTGTTGGCCGTGTTGCTCCTTTTTTCCTGTACGGGTAAATTCGAGGAGTATAATACCGATAATACGGGTTTTACCGATGAGCAGAAAACGTATGATTATAATACGTTCGGTGTCTGGCTAAAAGTAGTCCAGATGGGGATTTATTTTAATTATGATTGGGGGAGTGGCAAGAACTGGCATTTCCAGACGATGCAAAATCTGAATGCGGATATGTTTTCCGGTTATATGCATGATTTTAAACCCTTCAACGCAGGATTGGGGAATACGGTCTATAATTTGCAGGATGGCTGGAATGGTACGATGTGGGATAATACGTATGGATATATCATGACGGAGATAAAGCAGACGGAAGATCATTCCCGTGATAAATATCCGGCTTTCTATGCGATCGCTAAAATACTGAAAGTAGAGATCATGCATCGGATCTCGGATTATTATGGCCCGATCGTGTATACAAAGTTTGGGGAGTCGGATGCCGGGGTAATGCCGGATTCCCAGAAAGACGCTTATTATGCTTTTTTCCGGGATTTGGGGGAGGCTATCCGCCTGCTGTCTGAATATGATGGAGAGGAAACCTTTTCTCGTTTCGATATGATTATGCCGGAGAATTACAGGACGTTTGGGGAATGGATGCGTTTCGCCAACTCATTACGTTTGCGCTTGGCGGTTCGTATCGCCATGGCCGACCCTGATAAGGCAAGGGATGAGGCGCATAAGTCGCTGACACACCCGGCCGGTTTGCTGGAGGAGGCTTATGAGGTCGTCGCGGTTTCTACCGCCGGAACCGGCTACTCGAATCCGCTGGGGGAGATCAATAAGGCGTGGGGAGAGGTTTTTATGAACGCTAATATGGAATCGATCCTTAAAGGATATAAAGACCCTCGGTTATCCTGTTATTTTGAGCCTGCTACCGGACAGGGATATTCCGGGGAGTACCGGGGAATCCGGCAAGGGACAGGATTTAATCATTCCCGCTATAGTGAGCATTCGAGAAGTACGATTACCCAGAAAACGGACGCTATCTTAATGACGCCCGCGGAAGTTTGGTTCTTACGTGCGGAGGCAGCCTTGCGGGGCTGGTCCGGGGAGGACGCCGGGACTTGCTATGAGCAAGGCGTACGATCATCGTTCAGCCAATGGAGGGTAGGAGAGGCCAATGCTTATTTGCGGAGTGATCATGTAGCCGCCGATTTCGTGGATACGTTTACTCCCGAGTATTCGGCGAAGGCGCTTTGCTTGGTGTCTCCGGCATGGGATGAAGAAGCCTCTAGGGAGACCAAGCTGGAGAAGATTATTACCCAAAAATGGATCGCTTGTTACCCCGAGGGCTGTGAGGCTTGGGCGGAGCAGAGGCGTACCGGTTATCCTCGTTTGTTCCCGGTTTTGGTGAATAAAAGCAATGGAAAGATCGATACGCGAACGATGATTCGTCGCTTGAATTTCCCGGTTAGCATTATTTCCGGCAACCCGGCTCAGTATTCCGCCTTGTGTGAGTATCTGGGAGGTCCGGATACCGGAGGTACCCGTTTATGGTGGGATACCGGAGTGAATTTTCGTGATTAGCGACTAATTTTTCCTCTTCCTGCCGATAGAATACCGAGATTCCCCTAAAAAATACTACTTTTGGCATCGAAAATTATAAAAAAAGGTTTTATGTCTTTAAAACGTTTCGGTGTCTCTTTGGAAGACAATCTGTTGGAATCATTGGATCAATATGTGAATGAGAATGGTTTCGCCAATCGTTCGCAGGCGATTCGTTTTCTGATAGAGAAGAATGTAGCCGAACGTAAATGGCAATGCAACCATATCGTAGCCGGGACGATCGTGATCATGTATGACCAAGTCAAGAAAGAGATCTCATTGAAAATCACGGGTATCCAACAAAATTATAAGGATGTGATCTTGTCGTCTTCCCAGTATTATATCAATCAGAATTTTTGCTTGCATATAGTGACGGTGATGGGAACGGCTCACCGCTTGACAGAATTGTCGGATAAGTTGACGACAATCAAAGGCATTAAGCATGGTAAGTTGGTGATGAGCCGGGCGGATTAATGCTTTTTTTTGCGGGCTTGGTAACACGTTTTTTGGTAAACGTGCCACTACGGGATGTTTAAAATGATAAATATTATAGATGTAAGTAGTATATGAGAAAAGAACTTTTACTAGTTTCCGGACTGTTGATAGGCTCCATGGCGTTTGCGATAGATCCGGCAGAGATTGACAGTCTGATCAATTTGAAAGGGGTGGTGGTTTCCGCCAACAAGATCCATGTGAACCGGAACAGTGTGCCATTATCTATCTCGGTCATCGAACGGGAGGAGATTGAGGCTAGCAGTGAATCGGCGTTGCTTCCCGTATTGTCGGAGCGAGTACCCGGGCTGTTTGTCACGGAAAAAGGGATTACAGGTTTCGGCGTTTCCGAGGGAGCGGCCGGGACGGTTAATATCCGGGGTGTCGGACAGGGTAATAAGGTCTTGATGTTGTTCGACGGACAGCCTCAATGGGCCGGTATATTCGGCCATTCGCTTCCGGATACCTATGTAGCCTCGGACGTGGAAAGGGTGGAGGTGATCCGTGGTCCGGGTTCCTTATTATATGGTTCGAACGCTATGGGAGGTGTCGTGAATATCATTACCCGCCAGCATAATCGGCCGGGACGACGTACACAAGCCCGTATCATGTACGGCTCGTATAACACCCAGAAGTATATGATTAATAATGGGTACAATATCGGTAACTTTAGTAGTTATATCTCCTTGAATCATGACCGCACGGATGGACATCGTCCGGATTCGAAGTTCCATATCACGAATGGTTTCGCTAAGTTAGGATATAAGATTGATGATCATTATAAGGTGACGGGAGACGTAAGCTTAGCTAAGTTCAAGAACCAGAACCCGGGAGAGATAACAAATCCGCTTATCGATAATATAATGAATATCCTGCGAGGTACTACCTCCTTCGCTTTAGAGAATAATTACGGGAAGACAAGTGGTGCTCTTCGTGCTTTCTACAACTGGGGCCATCATAAGATTGATGATGGGTATAATCCGGGCGGGACGCCTAATCCTTATCTGTTTTATTCGGACGATCATAATGCGGGTTTCTTGCTTTATCAGTCTTTCCGCTTGGTGAAAGGGAATAGTTTTACGGTCGGCATCGATTATAAGAACTGGGGTGGTCACGCATGGCAGGATAGTATCAATGGTAACCAGAATGAGTTGGTGAATAAGACCGTGAACGAGGTAGCCGGATACGTTATCATGCAGCAGGATCTATTTGACAAGGTAAGCTTGAACGCCGGGGTTCGTTATGAGCATAACAGTATCTTCGGCGGCGAGTGGATTCCGCAGGCCGGCTTCACGGTACGTCCGTTCGAGGGGAACGTGATAAAGACTTCTTTGTCGAAAGGCTTCCGGAGTCCGAATATACGGGAGATGTACATGTTCCCGCCTCAGAACCCAGATTTGAAACCGGAGCGCATGATGAACTACGAGGTATCCATCGGGCAGACATTTTTGGACGGCAACTTGTTTACGGAGTTGACTGCCTTTTTTATCGACGGGCAGGATATGATCGAGACGACACGTATAGACGGACGGCCTAAGAATGTCAATACGGGTACTTTTACGAATAAAGGTATCGAGTTCGATTCCCGTTACCAGATTCTCAAGAATTTGAGCCTCGATATGAATTATAGCTATTTGCATACGAGCAAGGCCCTGCTGGCGGCTCCGGCACATAAATTTTTCGCTGGCGTGATGTATGCCCCGGGACGTTTCACTTTCAACGTGAACGTACAATCCATTTTCGACCTTTATATCAATACGGCGGACAAGGTGAAAGAGGATTACACGGTTTTGAACGCGAAGGCAGCCTACCGTTTCGGTACACGTGATAAAGGCTTGAATCTATTTGTCAAAGGAGAGAATTTAACGGCTACCCGTTATTCCATCAACGAAGGATTCCCGATGCCGAAGGCGATATTTATGGGAGGTATAGACGTAACTTTCTAGCATGGGTGGAAAAAGAACTTCCCCGAATACTCATATCTCCTTGAATTTTATGTCTACTTTCTAATATTTGTTTTATCTTTGCTTCATCAGAGTTTATTTGATTTTGATTAAAAGAATAAAACGTTATATATATGGATGTGAAAAATGATTTGGGTGGAGGAAAGCCCACGTTGCTAATCGCGGAGGATGAGGAAAGTAATTATTTACTTCTGAAGACCATTTTACATAAATATTGTAATTTGATCCGTGCTAAAACTGGTTTGGAAGCTTTGGCTCTCTTTAAGGAAAACGAGGTGGACTTGATCTTGATGGATATAAAGATGCCTGAGATGACGGGTATCGAGTCCTTGAAGGAAATCCGTAAGCTATCGAAAGATATCCCCGTAATCATGCAGTCGGCTTATGTATTCGACTCTGATATGGAAGCCGCTAAAGAAGCCGGGGCTTCCGGTTTTATCACGAAGCCGATCAATCTAAAGGTATTGAAAAATACGATATCGCAGTATTGTCCGTCGATCGTATGGTAAGGATTTATTAAGATGTTTTAGATTTGTATAAACGGCATTTTGCCGTATTTTTTGTTATTTTTGTAGAAAATCGTCAAGAGGGCGCTTTACAAATGTATTCTAATCTACAAAAATGACATGCTTATGATAAAAAAAGAACATCTTGTATCCGACATTTCTAAACTGAAAAAAGTATATAATCAGAGCTTCCCTTGGTTGGTGACCTTAGCGGAAGAAAGTGAGAACGCAAAGTATTTTAAGGATGCTTTGCGTTCTCTTATTTTATCCCGGCTCACGGAAAAGGAAAGTACCCAAGAAAACGTAGGAATGGCGGTGGCGAGACGTATCCTTCTTTTGATTGAGCATGATGATACTTTCGTGGACGAGCTGTCTACGGGCGAGCGTCTTCCGGTGCGGACGGTCACTTATCTTTGGCAGTTCCTGACCGGCCATTTGGAAAATGAGGTCTCTCCTGATTTATTTATCGACCTATACCATCAGTTTGATTTATTGGAATATCCGGTTGAGATCCTACCGGACCGGGCATTGGTGAAAAGGCAGATGAGCCGCTGGCCGACCGGGCTCGACCCGGAGGTAATCGCTATCCGTGAGAGGAACAAGGAGCGTATCATCGCTTGCTTGATCAAGAAGATAGAAAGACGCCATAGCCCTTCGTCACGTTTTCAGTTCGCCGAGGGCATCTCCTATGAGGAGAAAGAGGCCCGGGTACGTGAATGGTGGAATACCGCTCGTTTCCATTTGTCGATGGCGATCAAGAGTCCTACGGAATTGAACTCCTTTTTGGGATATTCCCTGTCGGACGAGACGATGAGCTTATTGGCCCGTGCCAAAAAGAAGGGGATGCCCTTTTTTGTGACTCCTTATTATCTTTCCCTATTAAATATAGAACATGAGGGGTATGACGACGCTACGGTGCGATCGTACATCATGTACTCGAACGAGCTGGTAGATACGTATGGAAGCATTAAGGCGTGGGAAAAGGAAGACATGGTCGTTGCCGATGAGCCGAACGCGGCGGGTTGGCTATTGCCGGAGGGACATAATATACACCGGAGGTATCCGGAGGTGGCGATCTTGATCCCCGATTCGATGGGGCGTGCCTGCGGTGGATTGTGCGCTTCTTGCCAGCGCATGTATGATTTCCAGAGCGAGCGGTTGAATTTCGATTTCGAGGCTCTGAAGCCTAAGGAGAGTTGGGACCGGAAGTTACGTCGTCTGATGCGTTATTTCGAGGAAGACGCCCAACTGAGGGATATCTTGATAACGGGCGGGGATGCCTTGATGAGCCAGAACGCTACCTTGCGTAAGATATTGGAGGCGGTATATAAGATGGCGGTGCGGAAACGGAAGGCGAACGAGAGCCGTCTGGAGGGCGAGAAGTACGCCGAGTTGCAACGGGTACGGCTAGGTTCCCGGTTGCTAGCTTATCTTCCGTTGCGTGTGACCGATGAGTTGGTCGGTATATTGAGGGAGTTCAAGGAGAAGGCTTCCGCTATCGGCGTGAGCCAGTTCTATATACAAACGCATTTCCAGTCTCCACTAGAGGTGACACCGGAGGCGAGGCACTCTATCGAGGCGATCTTGGCGGCGGGCTGGACGATCACGAATCAGTTGGTATATACGGTTTCGGCTTCCCGTAAGGGACATACGGCGAAATTACGGCAGACCTTAAACGCCCTTGGGGTGGTTTGCTATTATACGTTCTCCGTGAAAGGATTCCGGGAGAATTATGCGGTTTACACCCCGAATAGCCGCTCGTTGCAAGAGGCTCGTGAGGAGAAGATCTTCGGGCTGGTGCCGAAGAAGAAACAGGCGGAGTTGTATGATATGATCCGTAACCAACGTCCTTTAGGCAAGCGTTTGGTTCGTTTCCTGAAGGAAAACGGGTTGTTGTTCGCTGGGACGGATCGTAATGTATTGAACTTGCCCGCTATTGGTAAGAGCATGACTTTCCATACGGTAGGCTTAACTTCCGAAGGAAAACGAATCCTCAAGTTCGATCATGACGGGAGCCGTCGGCATAGCCCGATTATCGATCAAATGGGTGAGGTTTATATCGTGGAGAATAAATCCGTGGCCGCTTACCTCAGGCAATTGAAGGAGATGGGAGAGGATGTCAATGAGTATCGTACGATCTGGAATTACTGCGAAGGAGAGACCGAGCCTCGTTTCAGTATTTACGAATATCCGGCTTATCCCTTTAAGGCCACGGACCGAATGACTAATCTTGAATTATGAATTCTATCCTCATGTGTTTGCCTTGGTTTCGTATATTTTGCTTAATTTTGTTTCATTGAATTTAGAAGGATATGATACAGAACGAAAGAGAAATCAGGCATGAGCTTGTGTTACAGGCCGCACGCCGTATGATGACAGCCGCTCGCACGGCTCCTAAAGGCAAGGGTATTGATATCATAGAGATAGCGATGGTGACGGATGGGGATATCTTGCGCTTGTCCGATGAGATGATCCGGATAGCGGCCGAGACCGGATTCAAGTTCCTGCTCCGTGACGCCGAGAATATAAAGAGTGCCGACGCCGTGGTGATTATCGGTACCTCCCAGAAAGTACAAGGCTTGAACTGTGCCCATTGCGGTTTCGATACCTGCGTGGAGAAGCCGGACTTGGTTCCGTGCGCTATTAATTCCGTCGATCTGGGTATCGCTATCGGCTCGGCTTGCGCTACGGCGGCGGACTTGCGTGTGGATACCCGTGTCATGTTCAGCGCCGGCTTGGCGGCCCAGCGATTGGGGCTGTTGGGAGACTGTAAATGCGTGATGGCGATACCGGTCAGCGCCTCGTCGAAGAACCCGTTTTTTGATCGTAAACCGAAAGAAGAACCGAAAAACTAGAAACAAATGAGTGACTCTATTCTAAAATTTGCGAATAAGCTGGAGATACGTTATTCCTTTAATAATAAATCCAATTATATGGATGCCATGACCAAGCACCGGTGTGAGAAGGAGATTCTTACGCTGATACGTTCCTTGGCGGATATGCTGGACGTGAAGCTGACGGTTTACAACGAGCCTTACGATAAGGAGGGTGGTTTCCGTGAGAAGCTGGGCGTGGCCGGGGAGAGTAGCCGCTCTATCTCTATCGTGTTGAACTTGGTGATGCAGATATTGACCCGTCCCTCCTTGTCGGTGGGTGGACAACCGCTGATGGACCGTACGCCGGCGGACGAGGAGGAGATGCAGCGTGAGCTGTCCAAGTTACGCCGTGAACTACGACTGAAGACTCCGGGGGCTACGCCTTCACACCGCTTGATCGACCTGTTGAACGCCTCGCCCCGTTTCTGTAAGTGTAAGTCTAATTTCTACGAGGCTTTGAAAGGGTATCCGAAGGTGACGAAAATCTCGGTACGTGAGTTGAACGAGAAGGATCGTAGTCGTTCCGGTTCGCTGGAGGTGAAGCGGGACCAGTTCGATTATTTTATCTTGCGTAGCGACGATCTGCCTACTGTCAAGGATAATAAGGCCACGATAGAGATCATCTCGCCGGTACTGAAAGATAGTAAGTATCGGTGGAAAGGTATCTACAACAAGGGAGGCGAGACGATCGATTTCTATATGCAAGATGAGGATTTCAAGAAACAGATGTTCGAGGACAAGATCTCGTTCACGAGCGGCATGTGCATCGATTGCGTCTTGGAGATCGCCCGCCGTCTGTCGGAGCTAGGAGAGGTGGTCAACGTGAGCTATACCGTGACTACGGTGATACGTACCCGTTTCGATAAGATGGAGATCGTCACCCCTCAAGGCAAGCGGCATCTTCGTAAACTGGAAGCCGCGAAGAAGCAGCTTACGCTGGATTTGTTCGGCTAATCCGATTGCCGTATTCCCATCGCTCCCAAGCACTACCGTGTTTCCACCTGTACACGGTAGTATTCATCAGCGAACACAATAGTATTCAATCCCGGACACAATAGTCTTTTTGCTTTGAATACTATTGTGTTTTTTCGTAAGGACGGGCAGTCTATACGAGTGTATATTTCCTCGGATAATTGAATGCGATCGCCAATAAGGCGCCTGCTCCCAATAGATATGGGTAGTAAAGATATTGCATGATCTCGATAGGGGAGACATGCCCGAGTCCGGCGGCCATCAACATCTGGGCGCCGTAGGGGATGATTCCCTGTACGAAGCAAGAGAAGATATCCAATAGGCTGGCGCTGCGGCGGGGATCTATCTTGAACCGGTCCGCTATATCCTTGGCGATCGGGCCGGCCATGATGAGGGCGATCGTATTGTTGGCCGTGCAGAGGTTGGCGAAACTTACCAAGGCCGCTATGCTCATCTCGGCCCCCTTGGAGGAATGGATGCGGGAGGTAAGCTTGCGGATGATCCAGTCGATACCCCCGTTATAGCGGATCATCTCCAACATGCCTCCTGCCAGAAGCGTCACGATAATCAGCTCGCCCATATTGGTGATACCTAATCCCATGGAGGCGTTCCAGCCCCAGATATCGAAGCTACCGGTCCACAGACCTACTATACCGGACAGGACGATCCCGATGAATAGCACCAGCATGACATTGATCCCGCAAACGGCGGTTACCAACACCACCAGATAAGGGATCACCTTGACCCATTCGATCGGGGCCGGGGCGTAAGCGTTCTCCACGCCGCTTCCCACCAGCACGTATATCAATCCGGTCAGGATCGCTATCGGGAGGGCGATACGGATATTCACCTTGAACTTATCGGACATCTGGCACCCCTGCGTGCGGGTAGCTACGATAGTTGTATCGGATATGAACGACAGGTTATCGCCGAACATGGCGCCGCTCACCACGACACCCAGCATAAGGGCGTCCGGCATCCCCGTCTTGTCCGCTATACCGACAGCTACCGGGGCCAAGGCCACGATCGTGCCCACCGACGTACCTACCGAGATGGATATGAAACAAGCGGCCAAGAAGATTCCGGCCGCCAACAGGTTACCGGGCAGGATGGACATCGCCAGATTCACGGTAGCGTCTACGGCACCCATCGCCTTGGCGGTCTGCGCGAACGCCCCGGCGAGGATGAAGATCAATACCATCAGCATGATATTGCTATTGGCCGCCCCCCGGCAGAACTGCTCGATGCGGTTGCTTAATTTGCCTCCCTTGGAGATCGCTATCGCTACGATCGAGGAGATGACGAAAGCTACCGTTATCGGCATCTTATAGAAATCTCCCGCCACGATAGATACCACCAAATAAGTCAATAAGAATACCACCAGCGGTGTCAACGCCCAAGCGTTCGGTCTGCGTTCCAACTCCCCCATTTTTTCTTATCTCTCTTAAATTAACTGTCAACTGTCAATTCTCTACGTCCCTTCTCTTAGAAGGAGAACCGCAGCGCTATACGCACGCCCCCCTTCTTGATATTCGGTTGGTCCAGATACGTCAACCGGCGGTAATAATCGATCCGTAATATCTTGAAGATGTTCTCCAGACCTACGCTGGCCTCCAGGTAAGGCGTACGGCCCATCGGCGAGGTTCCCTCGGGGAAACGGTATAGTCCCGTCGGGTCCAAGGCAGGGTTATTCTTATCGGTCAGTCCTCCGTAGAAACCGCTGAACGATATCACCTCACGCAAACGTAGCCACTTCACGCCGGGAATACGGTTTAAGATCCATCCCTTCATATAATACGTGAAGTAGAACGAAACATACTGGTCGCTTACGAACTCCAGCGCACGCATCATGTTGAAAGCTTGCGGCTGGATCGTGATGGACTGGTTGGTATTCGGCATGATGAGCAAGGGGAAAGGAACCTTGTCCCATACCTTGCCCGCCGTCACCAAGGCGTCGATATGTCCGAAGGAAGAGAGCCAGATCCGTTTCTCGGCGCTGATCTCCGTATGGTTGTAGTTGAAGTCGCCCCCCAACACGTTCTTCAATCCCATCTGATGGGATAGCTTGAATACGGGAGCGTCTTTCGAGAGGTTGAAAAGCGAGTTCTTACCCTCTCGTCCGTTATAGGCACGCTCGCCCGGGGCGAAACGAAGCTGGGCCCCTAGCTCCGTGTTGGTGAAACTCTTTAGGTTCGTCAATGTCCCGTCGGCGTTGTAACGGTCGTAGCGGAGCGTTCCGGCCGCCTCGTTGTTCTCGTTCCGCGCCCAAGTGGTAAGGGTCAGGCCATTCAGCCATTCCTTCTGGTACTGGAGCATGGTCTTGCGGATGTATTGCATCATGGTGACGGGCTCGCCTACCTTCCATGCCACGAACATATTATCCTTGCTGGTGAAGAGGAAGTCCTGACCGGGCGTATATACGTCGTACTCTTGGATCGCGGAGATATTGTTCACCGGGCTTTCTCCCTCGTGATATTTCTTCTTGTTCACGCTATACGTCAGCTTGGCGTTATACTTTAGCTTACGGTCGTTTACGCCATAGGCCAGATAACCGCTACCGAACCAGTGCGGGTTGAGGTTTGCCGTCGTCATACCTCCCACACGCATGCGGAAGCCCTCCAGATGGTTGGCGCTGAAAGTGGTATTCATCGGTCCGAAATCGAACTTGCTCTTATCCTTGTCCGCCGTGGTCGGGATATAACCGGTGATCAATATCTCGGCGGTCTTGATGATCACGTTGAAAGCCGGTACCTTGCGAAGTTGCGCCAGCAAGTCGTCCAAGGCGCTCTCTTTCTCTTTCAAGGGGACATGGCGGTTGTGTATCCAGAAGGTGTCGGTCTGGGCGGTGGCTTCGGGCAACTCATGGATCGGACCGAGAAGGCCGAAGATCGAGTCGGCGTTCTGCACGTCGAACTGATACTTATCGAAATTCCTTAGCTGGTGGGCATAGAGCTGTTGCGCCCCTTTTACGATATAGAAATTAACGTAGGTATTCTCGTTGGCGAGCACCCAAGTGCTATCCGGCATCCGCTTGAACTCTTGCTCGATCCGGAGCTTGTCCACCCAGTTGAGGTTGATGTTCGCCGGGGTGTTCAAGAGGAATTTCTTGACGGCGTAATTACCGTCCAGCGTGATGTACAAGCGGCCCGTGAAGCCGTAACTCTGGCTGTTTACGGGCACGAAGGCGAGATCCACACATTTATCTCCGGCAACGTCCACCGTATCCATGATATAATATTTGTAATAGGAGACAGCCAGCGTAGAAGATAACGGGCTCACGAAACGGTTCAACAAGATATTGATATTGTTGTCGAAGATATTGACGCCCTTGAATATCTCCTCAAGGTTGGCGGTGATGGCGCCTCCATCGTCCAAGGTCTTGTCGATACCCTGCTGGCGCTTGGCCTTGGTGATCGTCTTCTCCGCCTTGGGATGTTTGCGGTAGTATTGGTCGGAGATCGTCTCACGGACGGAGATCGTCAGGATCGGTTTCCCGTTGAACTCCGAGGTATCCAGATAGTTCTTGATGAACTTGAATTTCTTCAGGAACTTATTCTTCTCGAGATTGGGGTTGAAGTCGTCCAGCGACATGCTGAGCTTCTCGTACACCTCGCTTTGGTACTCGTCCTTCGCCTCGATGCGGTTGTCGTTCTTATGCTCTATGACTTTCTTGATCAGTTCCACGGCGGGGTTGTCCTTGCGGGAATATTTCTCGCGCTTAGGCTTGACGACTACCTCGGCAATCTCGAACGAGGTAGGCCGGAGGAGCACGTTGAGGGCGTTGTTCTTTTGCCCTGCCTTTAGGTTTACGACCTTATTGTCATATCCAAGCGAGGATACGACCAGCCGGGTAAGCCCTTTGTCATTCTGGAGGCTGAAAGCCCCATCATCGTCGGTCATCGCCCCGATCGTCGAGTTTTCGAACATGACGGATACGTAGGATAGGGGTTCCCCGCTTACGGAGTCTCTCACGATTCCGGACGCGGAAGTTATGCTCTGGGCGTATAGGACGGAAATGCCGGTCACGAATTGTAACAGGACTAGCAAAGTGATATAGCGAATAGATCTTATCATGTAAATGTCTCGTTATTCCTTCACGGATAATACAGTTGGCAAAGGTATGTTTTTTTCGTGGGAGGGAGGGGGGAGAGGCTATTAATAATCATTAATCAATGGGGCATCCCCTCCTTGGAGGGAGGGGAGCCCCATCATTCTTAAATCTAAAAAACATGAGGGCCTCACGGCTTTATATCTCTGACGGCGATTCGCTATCCGCTTGCTTCTTGGCGGCGGCTTTCGCCTGCGCGATGCGCTGGTTGTATCGTGTTTCTGTCTCGTTGATCAGTGCGTTTAGACGGTTGACGAAGTTTGCCGTCACCTGCGTGGGGTTTACCACGCTCTGGGCGAAGGCGTAGGTACTCATCAGGTCGTACTGCTCGTCCATGCGCAGCCGGATCTTCTTGGCGCTCTCCACCGGGAGGTCGGCCCGTGCGTTGGTGCGCTGCTCGGTCAAGGCTGCGTATTGCTGGTTCTTCTCCTTCAGCGAGGCCACTACCTCGGTGAGGGTGATCGCCGCCAGTGCCTCGGGCATGCCCTCCTTGGCTAGGTCGGTCAGCAAGCCCTCGATGGCGGCCGTCTCCTGCAAGTTGGCGAGGCGTGCGGCGCCGATGTAGGGTTTCACGGCGAGGTAGAGCTTGTTGGCAGCCGTGCGCTGTCGCTCCAGTGGGCTTTTCGTCATCTGCGTGATGGTGGAGGTGATGAAGGTAAGCAGATCGTCGCGCTCCTTGTCGATGGCGGACATCTGGGTGGTCTCCTCGCTGGCCGTGGATTGGTTAACGGCGTCGGTCAGCAGCGCGAAATCAGCGTCGAAGGCCGTGCGCAGCTCGGCGGGGATGCCCAGCGGGTCGTTCTCGTCGAAGCTGATCTCGTCGGGCGATTCCGAGTCGCCACCACCACCCAACATCAGGCTCTGGAAGCGCGCCATGAAGGTGCGATACTCGGCGTTGTTCAATCTCTGTAAATAAATAATATTCACCTTGGTTATTTTTTCCATATCTGAAAATTTTAGGAGGATCGCTAGATCCGGTTTGCAGTGCTAAAGGTATGATAATTTTGGGATCCACCACCAAAGCCTATCGCATTTTTCATATATTCGGGCTTACATCGGGCATGAAATGGAATTTCAAGTTTGAAATGGGGCCTACATTGGGCGCGAAACGGAATTTCAAGTTTGAAACTGGGCTTGCATTGGACGTGAGGTGGAATTTCAAGTTTGAAACTGGGCTTACATCGGGTGCGAGGTGGAATTTCAAATTTGAAATGGGACTTATATCGGGCGCGAGGTCGAATCTGTAAAAAATGCGAGGCCCAACCGTGGTGGCCGGGCCTCGCGGTAAATCATTTCTTCTTGATCACGATGATACGCATGCCGCCCTCGGGCTGTACCAGATCCCCGATCTGCTTGCCATTGTCATCTAACGTAGGAACCAAGAACGGATAATATTCCGGGTTGTAATACTGCTTCGTGCTTAGGGAGCCTTGCCGGGGAGACATGGAATAGGCGAGCTCGCCGTTGACCCATATCTGGTCTATAAGGAATATGCCGTCGGTGATGTACATTTGTGCTTTTATCTCATCCTCGCTTCCGTCCGGGTACTGAATGTATATATAGGAGACATCCTGATTCTCTTCTGTTTTGTAAAAAGGGTATGGGAGGTAATAGTATCCTTTCGTGTTCTCATCTACCCTTCCATATCTTTCATAATCTTTGTAGGGTGGATAGATCATGTTCCACTCTTTCTGTGTACCTCCCTCGTTCGTGTATTGGGGCACGAATTGGCAGAGGGTCTTTTTGCCCGCGTCAAGGTACATGACGAGGATGCCTTTCGTATATTCTTCTCCAAGGAAGCTGGGGGATTCCGGGTTCAAGAGATCGTTCAGCTCCGGGTCTGTCAGCACGATCTGCATGCCTGGCTCCATAATACCGGGCCCATCTGGATATACTTTTTCTTCCGATTCGCAAGCGCAGAGGCCGGCTAGCGCTACGCAGCATAGAAGGAATATATTTCTCATAGGATTTGAAGTTTTAAATTAATTAATAAACATAGCTAATCATCCGAACGTCCCGATCGTATGGGCTTGTGCCAGATGATGGCGTAAAAATACCGCTATTAAACCAAGTGTTATGGTTTTCATTATCCCCTCCCCAATCATACCGGACAGTTCGAAAGGAAGTGATGGAAGAACTACCGGAAGCTTCAAACACTTTCCCGTTATATGTAATGGTATAGATATCGGTACTGGTGGTTCTCGTGATTCGTACTCCATCAATGATCCAAGCATGACCGTCACCGCTAGCTCTTGTTCCTCTTATATATGTAGGGCCATAGCTTAATGCGCTCCAAGCCCTGTCAAATGTATAATCTTGAGCGGATCCGGCGGTATAGCCATTATTGTTTAGGAAGTCTCTGGCTTTGGATATATTGCTACTTGTCCCGTTCGCATCATATCCTGTGTTCATCGTATTAAACAAATCAAGCATAAGGCGCTTTAGCTCTACGGAGGTGTCTAAATTCGCGATCATCGTAGGCCACATCGCCGCCGTGATATAATTGCTGTAGGGCTTTTTGTGATATGCCATGATTTGCGAGACGGCTACCATAGCACAACCCGTATAGGCTCTTTGCGTATAATCGGGAGGAAGCAATGGCAATAAATCGTTGAACGGACTTCCTTGATGCCATCCTGCGTGAACTTGCTTGATCCTTTCGGTGACTTCGTTTTTTACGTCTGTCCGGTCATAACTCCAAGGGCTGTTCGGGTCGTCGGGGTCAAATGGCGGGAGCGCTTTGGTGATTACCTTGCCTTTATTTGCCGCTTTTATCTTTTGATTCGCCGAAGAGGCCAGACTTTCTATGTCTAATTCCTTTTGGGTTTGCTCCTCCACATACAAATCGACTAGCTCTAGGCAGTATTTCAAGCTCTTGTTAAACGAGGTGTCCGATATAGACCCGTTTTCTGAGTAACAAAGTAGCTTGTCTACACGTTCATCTGCCGATAATAGGGAGAATCCCGTTCCTTTGTCGTTTTCGAATATAACTTCGTAATATAGGTTTCTCCCGTTTTTCTTGTTCTTCTTCAATGAGAGGGCTTTTACTTTTACGGCTTTCTCCTTGTGGATGGTCTTAGCGTAGCTCTCGAAGTTCTTTTTCGCTTCTTTTTCCGAGATATCGTATGAACCTTTCTGTTTTACGGAAAGAGCGATTTGCTCGGAGGCGGTTAAGACCAACTCCTTGTCATTGTTTGTCGCCGCGTTTAACGCTTGGGTGCCAGCATCTATAAGATCTTCACCTTGTAAACATCCCGTCATGATTATTAAAGTAACGCCGATAATAATCGTACTCAGTAAAGTATCCGTTGCTTTCATGTGAGATTGGATTTAGAGATTAGCATGAGAAAAAAGTGATTATCAACCTTTGTTGATCTTGAGAAGGAACTCCGAAGAGACGGGACCATTTATTCTTTGAATAGAATAGGTAAATGTTGAGTCGTAAAGGTCTGGATTAAATCGGATAAAAACAAATTCTGTGATCAGAATCTTGTATGAAATCTCGTTATTATCCATTTGTCGCGGCCCTCTTGAAACAACAAAGGCCTTGCCGGGGTAGCAAGGCCCATCGCGGGGGATGAGATGCGGCACGCCGCGTCTCTACAACGCCTCCTTGTTCCACTTGTTCAGCGGATTCTTCCCCTCGGGAGTATAGAGCTGGGCGATACGGGCGGCGTAGGCTTTCTCTACCTTGCCCCGGACGATCTTCATGGTGCTATTTACCATGCCGTTTTGCTCGGTGAAAGGCTCGGGGAGGATGGCGAAGGTGGTCGGCAACCAACGATCCGGGAACATACTAGACAGGTCGCCTCCCTTGCGGAAGCGGTCGATCTGGCGCTGGATGATACGGATGGCCTCTTCCCGGCCTTGATCGCTCGTGAGGTCCAGATGCTGGTGGGCCAGATGTTTCCGCAACCGTTCCTTGTTAGGGACCAACAGGGCGGTCGTGTACGGGCTCTGGTTATTGTACAGGATCAGCTGGTCGATGCAAGAGGAATGCTCTATCAAGGCTTCCTCTATACCCTCCGGACTGTATTTCTCTCCGTCGCTTCCGATCAGCAGGCTCTTGAAGCGGCCCAGCACATAAAGAAGCCCGTCGCGCATATATCCCATATCCCCGGTGTACAGCCAGCCGTCCTTTACGGTATCGGCCGTCGATGCCGGGTTCTTCCAGTAGCCGGCCATCACGTTCTCTCCCCGGATGACGATCTCGCCCGTCTCTCCCGGAGGAAGTACGTTGCCGTCCATGTCGCAGATCTTTAGGTCGAGGGGCCGCACCAATACGCCGCTACTGCCGAAGGTATGGCGGCGAGGGCCGTTGGTCGAGATGATCGGTGTCGCCTCGCTCAGCCCGTATCCTTGGTACATCGGGATTCCCAAGGCGTAATAGAACTTCTGCAAGTCCTTATCCAGCAAGGCGCCCCCTCCGATAAAGAACTTCAGCTCGCCCCCGAAGTTCTCACGGACTTTCGTGAACAATAGCTTGTCGAACAAACGGACCAGTGGCTTCAAGAGGACGCGGAAGCCTTTTCCTTCCTCCTCGTCGCTATCCCCGTTATAGATATAACCGATCCGTAGGGCTAGGTTGAAAAGGCGGGCGGCGTTCTTGCCTCGCGCTCGGATGCCTTGCTCGATATTCTTCTTGAAGTTCTTCGCCAAGGCCGGGACGCTCAGTATCAGGTACGGCTTGAATTCCTTTATATTGACAGGGATATTCTTCAAGGTCTCCATGCCGGTGCGCCCTACCTGCACGGTAGCTACCGAGGCCCCCTTCGACATGAAGATGTAGAATCCTACCACGTGGGCGAAGCAATGGTCCAGCGGGAGGATCACCAGCGTACGCCACGTATCGTCTATATCCACGCAGGTGAGCGCTTGCTCCACGTTCGCCGTATAGTTACGGTGGGTGAGGATCACGCCTTTCGGATCGGCGGTCGTGCCGGAGGTATAGGTGATGGTGGCGTAATCATCGTTGCCCAGCGATTGCCCGATCGCCAAGAACTCCTCTAGCGGATGAATACCCAGATAGACCTTCCCCATCCGGCGTATCTCGGACAGCGACATCTCACGGTCTTGGTATTCCGCCAGCTCGTCGAGTACGATGATCTTCCGTACGGCGGGGAGCTGATCCTTGATCGCCCGGATCTTCCCCAGTTGCTGGCCCGATACCATGATATATTTCACGTCGGCGTGGACGAGGCGGAATAAGAGGTCATTCGCCTCCTCCAGCTTGATGGATAGGGGGACATTGATGGCCCCGGCGTAAAACATGGCCAGCTCTCCGATGATCCATGCGTTGCGGCCCTCGCTCAGCAAAGCCATGTTATCCCCTTTCCGCACGCCCAGCGATACGAGGCCCGCGCCTTCCTCATAGACGAGGTCTCGAACCTCGGAGTAAGTGGTTGGCTCGAATCGCTTGCCTGTCTTCTCCCATAAAAAAGGATTACTGGGGAAGCGCTTCACTGAACTCTCAAAAAGGTCTATAATCGTTTTCTTTTCCATATCTTTTCGTGTTTGTAAGAGGATGTGTCAAAAGTTGGTTGAGTTTATTTTTTCCATCTCTTGCAGGTAGCCGCATGCCGCTTCCACCGTAGGGACGTTCTTGATCACGATACTTCGCTTGCCGTTCTGCTCCCGGAGGTTGCACTCACGGGGATGCTTTTGGATGAAGCCCAGCAGCTTGCCGAACGCCTCGCTTTGGTAATACGGGCTATCCGGGTTATTCACCAAGAAGAGGCTCATCTGCCCTTTCTTCAGGACCACTTTCTCCATGCCCAGTTTCTTGGCCATGCGGCGGAGGCGCACGATCCGGATCAACTCCTTGCCCTCCTTCGGTATCTTGCCGAAGCGGTCTTTCAGGCGCTCCGTAAAGGCGAGGATGTCACGTTCCTCCTCCATATTATCCAACTCCCGGTATAGGGAAATACGTTCCGAGTCGTTGGGGATGTAGGTGGGAGGGAACATCAATTCTAGATCGCTCTCGATATAGGTCTCCCGGACGTACTCGCTGCCCGTATCCCGATGCCCTTCGGTGTTATCGGCGTAAAGATCGGCGAATTCCTCGCTTTTCAATTCGTCTACCGCCTCTTCCAAGATCTTCTGGTACGTCTCATAGCCTAGGTCGGCGATGAAACCGCTTTGCTCGGCGCCTAGCATATTCCCGGCCCCCCGGATATCGAGGTCTTGCATGGCGATATGGATACCGCTACCCAGCTCGGAGAAGTTCTCGATCGCCTGCAACCTGCGTCGTGCCTCCTGCGTCAGCGAGGTGAGGGGCGGGGAAAGGAGGTAGCAGAAGGCTTTCCGGTTGCTTCGTCCTACACGTCCGCGTAGCTGATGGAGGTCGCTAAGCCCGAATTGCTGGGCGTTGTTGATGATGATGGTGTTGGCGTTGGGCACGTCGATGCCGCTCTCCACGATACTGGTAGCGATCAATACGTCGTATTCATAGTTCACGAAGTCGAGGATGATCTTCTCCAGCTTCTCCGGCTCCATCTGCCCGTGCCCCACGGCTACCCGTGCGTCGGGGACTTCCCGCCGTACCAAGGCTTCCATCTCGTAAATGTTCTGGATACGGTTGTTGATGAAGAACACCTGCCCGTTCCGGCTCATCTCGAAATTGATCGCTTCCCGGATGATATCGGGATTGAAACGCTCTACCTCCGTCTGCACGGGATAACGGTTGGGCGGTGGCGTGGTGATGCTGGAAAGATCCCGGGCCCCCATCAAGGAGAACTGTAGGGTACGGGGGATTGGGGTGGCCGTCATGGTCAAGGTGTCCACGTTCACCTTCAGTTGCCGAAGCTTCTCCTTGACGGATACCCCGAACTTCTGCTCCTCGTCGATGATAAGCAAGCCCAAATCCTTGAAACGCACGTCCTTGCCGACGATCCGGTGGGTGCCGATCAAGATATTCACCTCGCCCTCTTTCAGCTCTTTCAAGGTAGCCTTGATTTGCGCGGCCGTACGGGCCCGGCTGATATAATCGATCTTGCAAGGGAAATCCTTCAAGCGCTCACAAAACGTCTGGTAATGCTGGAAAGCCAGTACGGTGGTGGGTACCAACACGGCCACCTGCTTATTGTCCGATACCGCCTTGAATGCCGCGCGGATAGCTACCTCGGTCTTTCCGAAACCAACGTCTCCACAAATCAGCCGGTCCATCGGACGGGTACTTTCCATATCCGCCTTGACCTCGGCGGTAGCCTTCATCTGGTCCGGCGTGTCCTCATAGATGAAGCTGGCTTCCAGCTCATGCTGCATGAAGCTGTCCGGCGTGTAGGCGAAACCCGTCTCTTGCTTGCGTTTGGAATAGAGGAGGATCAAGTCCCGGGCGATATCCTTCACCTTCGCCTTGGTACGTTCCTTCATCTTTTCCCAAGCGCCTGTGCCGAGCTTGCTCAACTTAGGAGGCTCGCCGCTCTCTTTCCCCTTGTATTTCGATAATTTATGCAGGGAATGGATGCTGACGAAGATGATATCGTTATTCTGATAAATCAATTTGATGGCCTCTTGCATCTTACCGTTCACCTCGGTGCGTACCAATCCTCCGAACTGTCCTACGCCATGATCGATATGTACGATATAATCCCCCTGCGAGAACTGGTTCAGCTCCTTGAGTGAAAGGGTGATCTTTCCGCTTCGTGCCTTATCGCTCTTCAAGTTGAACTTGTGGAAGCGGTCGAACAATTGATGGTCGGTGAAAAAGCAGATGCGTAGCGTATCGTCGGCGAATCCCTCGTGTATCGTGCGGTTTACGGCGGTGAAAGGGATATTGTCGCCCCTATCCTCGAAAATCATCCGGATACGGTTGGCTTGTTTCTCTTGATCGCTCAATATATATAACGTATAACCCTCGTCGAGGTATTTATGGAACGACTCGCTCACCCGGTCGAAATTCTTATGATAGATCGGCTGCGTTTGCGTAGAGAAGTGGATGGTAGCGTCCGCCGTTCCCATCGGCCGTGCCCCGAAATGAATGCGACGGAAATCCAAGACCTCCCGTAGGAAGTCCTCGCCCCGGACTAATTTTTTCCGCATCTGGTCGATATCGGCGAAGGATTCCTCGTCGGCTACCACCGGATCGTCGTTCCATACGCTTCCGATGCGCTCCTTGCACCATGCGAGATCTCTCGCCGCTATGCAGGTGTTCCGGGGAAGGGAGCCTAGCAAGGAAGTGCTATCCTTGGCGTTCTTGCTCATCTCCGGGACGATATAGATGTTGTCCAGCTTCTCCTTGCTGAGTTGCGTCTCCACGTCGAACGTACGGATGGTCTCCACCTCGTCGCCGAAAAAGTCGATACGGTAGGGAAACTCGTAGGAGAAAGAGAAAACGTCGAGGATACTGCCCCGGAGGGCGTACTGCCCCGGCTCATATACATAATCGACCTGCTCGAAGCCATACTCATCCAGCACGTCGGAGACAAACATATTATCCAGCTTCTCGCCCACGCTGATCTTCAAGGTGTTCTCCTTCAATACCTCCCGGGCCACGACTCGTTCCGCCAAGGCATCCGGATACGTGACGATCACGAAAGAGGCGTCCGGGTCTTGCAACCGGCTGAGTACCTCGGTGCGCAGGATCTCGTTCGCCGGATCGACATGCCCGTACTTGATGGCCCTCCGGTAAGCGGATGGGAAGAAGTATACCTCATTGCTGGCGGTAAGCTGCATCAAGTCGTGATAGAAATAGCCGGCTTCCTCTTGGTCGTTCAATACACACACATAGCTTCCCCTTCCTTTCGTAAAAAGAGAGGCGATCGTCATCGCCGGACCCGAGCCATTCAGTCCCTTTAGGAATATATTGCGGGACGTATCGTTTTTCAGTAGGGTGTCCAGCGCCGTCACTTGCGGGTGAGCGGCATATAGTTTCAATAATTCTTGTACTTCCAAAGCGATATCTTGTTTCCGCGAAGGTAACCTTTTTAGGGAAAAAAATAGTATGAATAATGCAGCGATTATTGCCCAGACAATGAACAATGCCGGATTTGACGTACTGCCGATGGAAATGGACTTGTCCTCACGCTCGTCTATTCTGAGCTTGATAGACGAAGCGCAGAAGCATGGAGAAATCTCAATGTTAGTAAATGTCGCCGGAGTATCTGTAAAAAGTCGTACGTGTTTGCCGAAAAACATGTACGACTTTTCAAAAAAACACGTACGTGTTTTTCGAAAATGATAATCGTCTTTTTAAAATGTTAGTATCCAATTATTTATGTATTCATGTCATTTGCATACTTATTGTATGGAATAGTTTAATAAATCTCCTCTATCTTGATATAAAAATTATCTGTTTGACAGCTACTTATACTTGCCGTATCTTTGCGGTATAAGAAAAACAGAAAGTATAACAAATTAAAAAGTAGCAATTATGAAAACATTAGATTATATCCATTTAGACGCATCAGCGGTAAGTAACGTAGTAGCAAGCTTGAAACAATTATTGGCGGACTACCAAGTATTTTATACGAACCTTCGTGGTTTCCACTGGAATATCAAGGGACACGGTTTCTTCGTTCTTCATGGTAAATTCGAGGATATGTACAACAACGCTGCCGAGAAGGTTGACGAGTTGGCGGAACGTATCCTGATGTTGGGAGGCGAGCCGGAGAACAAGTTCAGCGAGTACCTGAAAGTAGCCCGTGTAAAAGAGGTATCAGGCGTATCCTGCGGTGACGAGGCGTTAAAGAATATTCTTGATACGTATGGTCATTTGATCGGTGAGGAGCGTAAACTTCTTTCCTTGGCATCCGGGGCGGGAGATGAGGCTACGGTCGCTTTGATGAGTGATTATCTGAAAGAACAAGAGAAGTTGGTTTGGATGTTAGTAGCATATTTAACTTGCGATTGCAAGAAGTAAAAAAGGTGATTCATTGCGTTTGGAGAAGGTCGGAAGTGATTCCGGCCTTTTTCTGTTGGTGCCAATAGGGGTTTTTTATTGTTTCATGTCTTATTCATATATATCGTTCGATTATTTTATCAAAATAAAAAGTATATGAAAAGAGTTGTATTATTTGCGATGGTGTTAATGCTGGGTGTAGTATCGGTACAAGCCCAGTGGTCGGTAGTTCCGGAAGCGGGTATGACAGTGATGAAGGCGGGTCCAATGGTTGATTGGAAACCGAGTTGGAAGATTGGGGTAGGAGTGGAATATCAGTTGAAGCCGGAATTTCTTTCTCTGAAGTCCGGTCTGTATTATACGCAAAGGGGATATAGTAATGACCAATTCCCCGGATATGGATATGGGCATTATTGGTGGACTGTGCCGGGACCTACTTATGATCCGTATGGATATGCGTATGATTACTCAAATAAGGTGACACGAAATTTCTTGCAATTACCGATTATGGCTAATTTATCGTTCAAATTAGCTGAGGATATTCGTTTGAATGTCGGAGTAGGCCCTTATATAGCCGTAAGCGTATTGGATAAAGGAATGTTCGGGGGATGGTCTGTCGCTTCGGAAGAATCCGCTAAGTTTTATACCCATGATCCCTGTGAAGGGCTTCGTGCTTTTGATTGGGGTATAAGTGCCACTGTAGGTGTGGAAATAAAACAATGCTTTATCAATTTTGGCTATGATGTATCGTTAGGTAAAGAGTATAAGGGAGGATCGATCGAGGCGAATTACCATACCTTGGTTCTTACCGCAGGATATAAGTTTAAATTGGGTAAATAGAAACCCAAGTTCTATCGCAAGTCTTCCTGCTGATCGTTTAAATATAGATTCTATCTATATGTATATAGGAATTATCTGTTTGACAGCTGTTTATATTTACCATATCTTTGCAGTATAAGAAAACGGAAAGTATAACAATTAAAAAAATAGC
>Ga0129309_1000524_pt1 | contig 28450 bp, 28 predicted proteins | sample L1105metagenome_FD_94439 | JGI IMG/M metagenome (GOLD analysis project Ga0129309, IMG submission 94439) | Ring-tailed lemur group fecal microbial communities from Wisconsin, USA - L1105 metagenome | ecosystem: Host-associated > Mammals > Digestive system > Large intestine > Fecal | place: USA...
CTTGATGAGGGAGTGGACGGTGCGGCCGTTTTTCAGGTCGCCGCACAGGCCCAGGGACAGGCCGTCCACCCCGCCTAGCAGGCGGGTCATGGTGGTCAGGTCTGCCATGGTCTGGGTGGGATGCATGTGGCCGCCGTCGCCGGCGTTGACCACAGGCACATGGGAGTATAGAGAGGCCGCCTTGGCCGCACCCTCCCAGGGGGTCCGCATGACGATGACATCGGCATAGCCGGACACCATCTTAATGGTGTCCTTCAGGGTCTCGCCCTTAGCCACCGAGGAGGAGTTGGGGTCGGCAAAGCCGAACACCGTGCCGCCCAGCCGCAGCATGGCGGTCTGGAAGGAGAAATTCGTTCGGGTGGAGGGCTCATAAAACAGGTTGGCCGCTACCCTGCCCCGGCAGACGTCAATAAATTTTTGGGGGTCGTCGATGATCTGACTGGCCCGGTGGTACAGGGCGTCCCACTCCTCGCGGGGCAGGTCGCCGAAATCAATCAAGTGCCGCATGCACTCCACTCCTTGTCATCCATTTTTCTTCGGAATATCCTATCATAATCCGACCAGTTCTGCAAGATGTCAGTTCTATTTTTCCGGGTTCTCCTGGGATAGAGGAAGTTTTATCCCGCCCACCACCGGCGGTCTTTCTCCACCCTCCTTGACCGCTTTTCTGCTCGTTCTGTCCATGCCGAAAAGCAGCGGCGGACCGGACCACGGCGCTTGGGGTCAGCTCCTGGTCCCGGCATTTTATCTTGTTACCGTCGTGTCGGGCGCCGCCGCCCTCATCCGCTGCCGCAACCAATAACGCTATTTTCCACACATGAAACCCTCTATTCCAGATATCCTATCAGGGTAGGAATGGAGGTTTTTTTGTGATCTGGTTTTGGACCTTTGTCACTTACAGTTTTCTTGGTTTCTTATTAGAGGTTGCCTTTGCCCGCTCCACCCGGGGGCGGCCCGACCGGAAGTGTCTGCTGGTTCTCCCCCTGTGTCCCGTGTACGGCCTGGGGGCCGGGGCCATTCTGCTGCTGCCCCGGTGGGTGGACGCCCAGCCTCTGCTTCTGTTCGTTCTGGGCGGACTGGCGGCTACGGCGGCGGAATACCTGATGGCCCTCTTCTATGAAAAGGTTCTGGGGGTGTCCTTCTGGGACTACCGGGGCCTGCCCGGCAGCATTCAGGGCCGGGTGTGCCTGCCCTTCTCCTTAGCCTGGGGCCTGCTGGCCCTGCCTCTGGTCTACTGGGTCCACCCCTTTCTGGCCCCTCTGCTGGGGGCTGTTCCCCCGCCCATCACCTTTTTGGCCGCCCTCACCCTGCTGGCCGATCTGCTGCTGTCCGGAACTCTGCTCCGGCGCACCGGAGATCGGGACTGTTTGAAATGGTACGCGGCATAGCGTCTGAGGCCGCCGGTGTGCCGAGGCATGAATCACATAGCGTGCGGCCGCAGAACGCCCCTGCAAGCAAAAAATATCCGCCGGGGAAACCCGGCGGATATTTCTTACTCCTCGTAATCGTCGTACTCGGAGGCACAGGCGGTGCGCTGGAGCTTTCCCTTGGCGCAGCCAAACAGCTCGGCCAGTTTATCCCAGTAAGCCACGACGGCGCAGACACAAGCGGCGGCAGCCAGGGACATGGCCACGATCTTCAGCACAAAACGGGCGACTTTCATGATATTTGCTCCTCCTTCAGTGTTGGAATCTTATGCTTAGTTTACATGATTTGGAGGAGAATTACAATCATTTTTCTAAATTTAATCCGGCGGCCGGAATCAGCCGTTCCCCCGCTCCCCCGGGTCCGGGGCCAGGGCGGAGTACCGCACGCCCCGCTCCGGCTGGACCTGGCGCAGCTCCATCAGCTGCTCCACGGTGACGAAGCAGTACCCCTGCTCCAAAAGGCTGTCCACCACGCGCAGGGCTGCGTCCACCGAGCTGTCATAGATGTCGTGCATCAGGATGATGTCCCCGTCCTTCACGTGGCTCAGCACCGAGGAGACAATGCGGTCGGTGTTTCGGTCCTTCCAGTCCTCCGGGTCCACCGACCACAGCACCAGAGGGGTGTCCGCCCACTTGCTGACGGCGCTGTCTGTAATACCGTAGGGCGGCCGAAACCAGTAATCCCCCTCCCCCAGCACATCCACCAGCAGCTCCCGGGTTTTACCTACCTGCAGGTCGAAGTCCTCCCGGGACAAATCGGTGATCTTCACATGGTCATAGGTGTGGATGCCGATTTGGTGTCCCGCCGCCGCCATCTCCCGGAGCAGGTCCTCGCTGCCCGGAATACGGTTGCCCACCAGAAAGAAGGTGGCGGGCACCTCCCGCTGGGCAAGGCCCTCCAGCAGACGGCTGGTTGTGGTATTTCTCGGCCCGTCGTCAAAGGTCAGAGCCACCAGAGGCGGCGGTCCATCCTTGATCTCCACCATGGCTCCGCCTCCCGTCAGCTGGACCTCCGGCTCGGCTCCCGGCCCCAAAGTCAGGGCCAGACAGGCCGTCATCAGCGCCAGCCCCACGCCCCGCAGTCCTCTGTTTTTCAACTGCCGCGCCCCCTTTTCACATGCGTTACCATCAGTATGTGAAAAGGACTGCTTTTCTTGTGTTGAAATTTCTGTTATTTTTTGTTTTACGTCCATGAACATGCCGAAAATGAAGATAAGCGGTCGTCCAACGGGCGGCCGCTTACCTTCTCATTCGATCATTTTTCTCCAAAATCGGGCCGGTACCGACTCATCAGAGCCCGATACTCGGGCATTTCCCGCAAGAAGGCGCACTTGGGGTCCCGCTCCAGCTCATCCAGCAGGGACTGGCTCATCAGCTTCCAGAATTCCCCCGACACCTCTTTGGCGGGAATATGGCGGTACAGCGGCGAGACACTCAGGTCCCAAGGCGTTGTTAAACTCTGGAGCATCCGCTCCAGGGCCGCCAAAGCCGCCGGACCGTTCTCCTCCGCCATGGCCACCTGGAAGGGTGCGGAACCAACGGCGTACTCCATCAGGTGGAGCACCCGGCCGGTCTCCTGGGCGGCCTGAGACAGCTCATGGGCTCTTCTCCGGTCCCCTTCCTCCAGCGCCAGGTCAATCATGGACCGCAGCGTAGTCTGGATGTCGTTGGCCCGGTTGAGCAGTTCGCCCTCCAGGATGACCCAGGCCTCCTCGGTCCGCCCCTGTTTCCGTCGCAGGGCCGCTTTCATGTCGGGCTTGCCCCGATGGGTGTCAGGCAGATCCGCCAGCAGCTCCTCCGCCCGTTCCAACTCCCCCTTAGCCATACAGCGAGAAATCAGAACATAATTGGCCCATCCCCGGACCTCCGGGTCGGCGCTGCGGGCCGCCCGTTCGTACAGAGCGAAGACTTCCTCCTGAAGGGCGGCGTTCTCCTCCTCTCTGCCCTCAGGCAGCAGCGTCAGGATTCCCTCCAGCACGCCAGCCACGTCATAGGCCAGCAGGTCGCTGTTGGGAAACTCCCGCAGCTTCTCCCGGGCCATCTGAAACGCGGCGCCGCAGCCCTCGGATCGGGCTGTTTCCGTCAGCTGATTCAGGAAAATGCCGATCTCCTGGCGGGTCATATCCTCCTGGAAGGACAACAGCGTGTTCAGGTCCACCCCCAGAGTACGGGCCAGGGGCGGCAGCAGAGTGATGTCTGGGTAGGAGCCGGCCCGCTCCCACTTGTTCACCGCCGGCGCGGACACTCCCAGACGCTGCGCCAGCTGCTCCTGGGTCAGGCCCAGCTCCAGCCGTCGGATCCGAATGATCTCATTGATTTTCATGGTCTGTCCCCCCTTTTACTTTATCATAACAGACCAGCCCTTTTTCCACAACAGAGCCCTATTCATTGGATTTCCGGGCAAATTAACCAACGTTCAATATTTTTTCCAACAAAAGGTCATACTCGACGGAGCGTTGATTGCCTGTTTTCGCTTTATCTGGTATGATTAGAATACCCTCAATGGTGGAAAGTGATTCAATTTCCGGGGCGAAATGGGTTTCCGATTCCACTGGCTACGGGAGGCAGAATGCGAGGTAAATCATCCATGGACACGAATCGTAAAAAGCAACTGCGGGAGGCGTATCAGAACCGAGCTCCCGAGATGGGCGTGGTCAGCCTGCGCTGTAAAGCCACCGGCCAGTCCTTCTTAGAAATTTCAAAGGACACCCGGGCTACCATGAACAGCATACGGGTCAGGCTGGAATCCCACTACCACCCAAATCGAGAGCTGATCCGACTGCTGGACCTGTACGGCGAAGAGAACTTCGAGCTGTCCGTTTTAGAGGTCCTGCACTATGAGGACCCCACCGAAGACCACACGGAGGAATTGGAAACCATGCGGGACCTGTGCCTGCTTCAAGACCCAAAAGCAGGCAAGCTTTGGAAATAAAAAAGTCCGTTCTGCCTGGGCAGAACGGGCTTTTTTATTTGATTACTTCTTCTCCACCGTCTTGGTGATTGTGGCCTTGGGGTCCTCAGTGTCAAAGACCGTCTTGGCTGCAGCGGCCAGACCGGCCAGCCCTTGGATCTCGCTGGGCACGATGATCTTGGTAGCCTTGCCGTTGGCAGCGGCGGTGAAGGCCTCCAGGGCCTTGATTTTGATAACGCCCTCGCCGGGGGCGGCCTCGTTGATGAGCTTGATGGCGTCGGCGGTAGCCTGCTGGACCTGCATAATGGCCTGGGCCTCAGCCTCGGCCTCCAGAATCTTGGCCTGCTTCGCGCCCTCGGCCTGGAGGATGGCGGCCTGCTTGGCGGCATCGGCCCGCAGGATGGCGGACTGCTTCTCGCCCTCGGCCACCAGAATCTGGGACTGCTTCTGGCCCTCGGCCTGGAGGATGGCCTCACGGCGCTCACGCTCGGCCCGCATCTGCTTCTCCATGGACTCCTGGATGTCGCGGGGAGGCATGATGTTCTTCAGCTCCACGCGGTTGACCTTGATGCCCCAGCTGTCGGTGGCCTCGTCCAGGATGGCCCGCATGGAGGCGTTGATGTGGTCGCGGCTGGTCAGGGACTGGTCCAGCTCCAGGTCGCCGATAATGTTACGCAGGGTAGTGGCGGTCAGGTTCTCGATGGCGCCCATGGGGTTCTCCACGCCGTAGGCGTACAGCTTAGGATCGGTGATCTGGAAATAAATGACGGTGTCAATCTGCATGGTGACGTTATCCTTGGTGATGACGGGCTGAGGCGGGAAGTCCACCACCTGCTCCTTCAGGGACACATTCTTGGCTACCCGCTCGAAGATGGGCACTTTAAAGTGGATGCCTACGCCCCAGACGGTGCGGAAGGCGCCCAGGCGCTCGATGACGAAGGCCCGGGACTGGGGGACGATGCGGATATTGGCGCCCAGCAGGCCAAGGACCACCAGGACCAGCAGGCCGATGCCCACCCATTTAAAAATCATTTCCGGCATAGCTTTTTCTCCTCCTCATTTGCTTTCGTTCCAATGTCTTACTGCTTACAGCGCTTCCACGAAGACTTTTACGCCTTCGATCCGCAGGACTTTGACCTCCGCTCCAGCGGGGATGACCACGCCGTGCTCACTCCGGGCCGACCAGATCTGTCCAGAGATGTTGACCTGGCCCACACCCGCCACATTGTCAATGGCCTGGGTGACCACCGCGGTCCTGTTGAGGACCCGGTCGGCGTTGGTGGGCGAGTGGCTGGTCTTTAAAAAACGGGTGGCCAGGGGACGGACCAGCACCAGGGACAGAGCGGACAGCACCAGGAACACCACTACCTGGAGCCAGATCTCTCCCCCCAGCACGGCCACGATCAGGCCGCCCATAGCACCCACCGCAAACCAGATGAAGGTCAACCCTACCGTGATCGCCTCGCCAATAACCAGTACGATCAGGGTAATGAGCCAAACTGTACTTGGAACCATAACCGCTCCTTTCCTCCCGTACCGCCCAAGGGCGGCGGAAACTTGTTGTCATTAGCATATCATATCTTCCAGAAAATTACCACCGAAACGGTCTTCTTTTAACACATTTTTCATAATTCAGTGGGACAGGCGGCCGCAGACGGCCAAAGGCCGCCCTGTGGCACGCATGCAGGCCTAGGTCCTTCCATGCTCTCTCTGATGTTGTATTCTATTTTAAATATCTATTTTAGAATATGGTTTTAGTATATCAAAAAGGATACAATTTAGCAAGAGGGAGGCGGTCAAAGGTGGAAAATTTTATTCCGAAGAAACCGGAAAAAGAAGTGATCTCCATGCGGATCTCTACGGACGTTCTCAATGAGATTGACCGCCAGGCAGCGGCCATAGACATCAGCCGCAATGAATTTATTAATCAATGTATCGCATTCGCTCTTGCACACATGGACCGCGATACGGAGGACTAACCGTTCCGTCCACAGGACGGCTTCCATTTCAATTCAAACGCATAAAAAGGCCGACGCTCAATCGAGTGTCGGCCTTTTTTATCCATATCAAGCGTATTTGGAGTCGGTGTGGTATAAATCAGTGATTTTATCACACCGGCAGCAAAGAATCGCAATGGTTTTAGGGTCTGGCTTAGTACATGCCGCCCATGTCGGGAGCAGCGGGAGCCGCAGGAGCCGCGGGCTGGGGCTTGTCGGCCACCAGGGACTCGGTGGTCAGCAGGACGGAGGCGATGGAAGCGGCGTTCTCCAGAGCGGAACGGGTGACCTTGGTAGGATCAACGATACCGGCGGAGATCATGTCCACATAAGCCTCGTTGTAGGCGTCGAAGCCGAAACCGGTCTTGCCGGACTCACGGATCTTCTCCAGGACCACGGAGCCGTCGATGCCGGCGTTGGCGGCAATCTGCTTGACGGGCTCAGTCAGGGCCTTGGCGATGATGTTGACGCCGGTCTTCTCGTCGCCCTCAACCTCAGCCAGCAGAGCCTGGACGGCGGGGACAGCGTTGATATAAGCGGTACCGCCGCCGGCCACGATGCCTTCCTCAACGGCGGCGCGGGTGGCGTTCAGAGCGTCCTCGATGCGCAGCTTCTTCTCCTTCATCTCGACCTCGGTAGCGGCGCCCACCTTGATGACGGCCACACCGCCGGCCAGCTTGGCCAGCCGCTCCTGGAGCTTCTCGCGGTCGTAATCGGAAGTGGTGGTCTCGATCTGGCTCTTGATCTGAGCCACACGGGCCTTGATCTCGGCGGACTCGCCGGCGCCGTCCACGATGGTGGTGTTCTCCTTGGTCACCTTGATCTGGCGGGCCTGGCCCAGCTGGTTCAGCTGAGTTTCCTTCAGGTCCAGACCCAGATCAGCGGAGATGACAGTGCCGCCGGTGAGGGTGGCGATGTCCTGGAGCATCTCCTTGCGGCGGTCGCCGAAGCCGGGGGCCTTGACGCACACCACGTTCAGAGTGCCGCGCAGACGGTTGACGATCAGGGTGGACAGGGCGTCGCCCTCCACATCCTCGGCGATGATCAGCAGCTTCTTGCCGGACTGGACCACCTGCTCCAGCAGGGGCAGCAGCTCCTGGATATTGGAAATCTTCTTATCGGTGATGAGGACCAGCGCGTCGTCCAGGACGGCCTCCATCTTGTCGGTGTCGGTGACCATGTAGGGGGTGATATAGCCGCGGTCAAACTGCATGCCCTCCACCACCTCGGAGTAGGTCTCGGCGGTCTTGGATTCCTCCACGGTGATGACGCCGTCGTGGCCCACCTTCTCCATGGCCTCGGCGATCAGCTTGCCGATGGTTTCGTCGCCGGAGGAGACTGCGCCCACGCGGGCGATGTCGGCGGCGCCGTTGACCTTCTGGCTGTTGGCCTTGATGGCCTCAATGGCGGTGTTGGTGGCCTTGGCGATGCCCTTCTTCATGACCATGGGGTTGGCGCCGGCGGCCAGGTTCTTCAGGCCCTCGCGGATGATAGCCTGCGCCAGCAGGGTGGCGGTGGTGGTGCCGTCGCCGGCCACATCGTTAGTCTTGGTGGAGACTTCCTTCACCAGCTGAGCGCCCATATTCTCAAAGGGGTCCTCCAGCTCGATCTCCTTGGCGATGGTGACGCCGTCGTTGGTGATCAGGGGAGCGCCGAACTTCTTGTCCAGCACCACGTTCCGGCCCTTGGGGCCCATGGTGATCTTCACAGTGTCGGCCAGCTGGTTAACGCCCTTCTCCAGAGCCTTGCGGGCCTCTTCGCCGTAGCAAATAATTTTAGCCATAAAGCATAACCTCCAAATAATTCAGAATGCTGACTTTATTCAACAATGGCCAGAATATCGTTCTGACGGACGATGGTGACTTCCTCGCCATCCAGCTTGACCTGGGTGCCGGAGTACTTACTGGTGATGACCTTGTCACCCACGTTGACGGTCATGACGACTTCCTTGCCGTCCACCATGCCGCCGGGGCCCACAGCCAGGACCTCAGCCACTTCGGGCTTCTCCTTGGCGGCGCCGGTGAGGATGATGCCGCCCTTGGTGGTCTCCTCGGCCTCCACCAGCTTAATGATGACACGGTCAGCCAAAGGTTTCAGTTTCATGATAGGGATCCTCCTTATATGATATTGGTATTAACAAACTCAATGGAAGCGCGCCGCTCTCGACGGCTCGGGCGCTTCGTTTTAGCACTCCAATTGCCTCAGTGCTAACTACGAGTATGATAATACCCTTTTCCTGGGCAAAAATCAACCCCTAATTTTAAAAAATTAGGGGTTATTTTTATAGCTTTTACTTTTTGTTCACATTTCTCCCAGGCGAGTGCTAAATTTTCAGGTATCTCTCCTTCACCTGGGGCGATAGTCAGCCCCCGCCGGATAGAAAAAATTCACCTTTTTCTCGGACAGGCGGACTGTAAACTGGGTATCCCGCATGACCTCGCCATCCACCACGGTTGTGATCTCTCTGGGGGCGGAGTAGGAGATGCTCTGGCCGTGGTGGGCCAGGATCAACTCCGGGTAGTCCTTATAGAGACCCTTGGCGTACTTACTCACCAGCCGGGCGAAGGTGAGCAGACTGACTTTTGGAATCAGCAGCATATCCAGCACCCCGTCGTCGGGCATGGCCTCGGGCACCGGCATAAAGCCGCCGCCGTAGTGCCGGCCGTTGCAGATACAGACGATGGCGGTATCGCCTTTCCAGTCGATTTCTCCCATTTTTACCGACATGAATCGGGAGATGCCCTTGAAAACCACATTTTCCACCAGGGACAGGATGTAAGCCCAAATCCCGGATATCAGCGGCAGGTCCTTGTACCGGTGGACATCAGCTGCGATGCGGGCGTCCACACCGGCGCACACCACGTCGATCCCCAGTTTACCGTTGCAGTCCATCAGATCCATGGCCCTCTGGGGACCCACCGCCAAAGCCTCCAGGTCGTAGAACCGCTTCCGGTAATCGGGGCCGAACACCTTCAAAAAGTCGTTGCCCGTCCCCTTAGGAACACAGGTGACAGCCACATGGTCGTGACCCGCCGCTCCATTGACTACCTCGTTCAGGGTACCGTCGCCCCCGCAGGCGTAGATGCGGATGGGTTCTCCCACAGCCGCCGCCAGCTCGGTAATCTTCTGGGCGTGGCCCTCCCCCTCGGTGTACACCACTTTATGCTCAAAGCTCAGCCCATCCAGCAGGTCTTCCAGGGCCTGGGTGCTCCCCTTCTTCCCCGCCGCCGGGTTGATGATGAAAAGGTGCTTCATGCGCCTTCCCCCTCTTTCTCTCCTCCGCTCAGGCGTTCAGCAGAGTATCTCCCTTTTCCACCTGATCGTGGGTCACCCCTCTCAGGCGCACACCCACATAATCGCCTGTCTGAGCGGTCTCCACAATCTTCTGAAACTGCTCCAGTCCGTCAACCCTTGTGGGCAGGCGTCCGCTTTGCCTGCTCACCAGGATTTTATCTCCCACGCGGACCGCGCCCGCCTCGATTCTGCCTGTCACGACGGTCCCACGACCAGAAATCGTAAACACATCATCCACGGTCATACGAAACGCTCCGGCACTGTTTTGCTGGCTGGCTGCGGCCTTCCTTCTCTGTGCCAAGTCGGCCAGGTACTCCTCATCCGGAGCTTTTTTCTTTTTTAAAAAGCCAAACATGGCCATACCCTTCTCTCGTTCTCTCTTACAGGTACATGAACAGGTCGCACTTCAACATGCCGTTGTACAGCTTGCGCTTCTTGTCCGCCTTCTTGCCGAAGGTGCGCTCAAACTCGGTGTGGGAGGACAGCAGATACAGCTTCCAGCCCTCGGGGAACTTGTCCCATGCCTTGCCGAAGAGCTTGTACAGCTCCTCCGCCTCCCGGCGCTCCATGATGCGCTCGCCGTAGGGCGGGTTGGTGACCACGCGGCCCCGGATGCCGCCGAAGTGGAACCGGGTGGCGTCGGCCACCTCAAAGCTGATGAGGTCCTCCACCTCGGCCAGCTCGGCGTTGTGCCGAGCCAGCTCCACGGCGGCGGGGTCGATGTCGCCGCCCCAAATCTCATAGTCGCCGTCGAATTCCTTGTCCATGGCCTCGTCAGCGGCGGACAGCCACAGCTCCTTATCCATCCAGGCCCACTTCTGGGCGGAGAAGTTGCGGCTCAGACCGGGGGCCCGGTTCTTGGCAATCAAAGCGGCCTCGATGGGGATGGTGCCCGACCCGCAGAAGGGATCACAGATGGGGTCCCGGCCGCGGTACCGGGACAGCATCACCATGGCCGCCGCCAGGGTCTCCCGGAGGGGGGCGTCCACGCCCTTGGCCCGGTAGCCCCGCTTGTGGAGCCCCGCGCCGCTGGTGTCCAGCATCAGGGTGGCGATATCCTTCATGATGGAGAACTGGATCTGGTACAGCGCTCCGGTCTCTGGCAGGGTGTTCAGGCCGTACTTGGCCCCCAGCCGGGCGGCCACAGCCTTCTTCACAATGGCCTGGCAGGCGGGGATGGAGTGGAGGGCCGAGTTCAGGGAATGGCCCTTCACGGGGAACTGGCCGTTCTGAGGAATAAAATTCTCCCAGGGCAAGGCCTTGGTACCCTCAAACAGGGCGTCGAAATCACCGGCGGGGAAAGTCCCAAGCACCAGCAGCACCCGCTCGCCGGTGCGCAGATTCAGATTCAGCCGGGCCAGGTCGGCTGCCGTGCCCCTGCACAGCACCCGTCCATTCTCCGCCTGGACATTGGGCAGCTCCAGCCGGCGCATCTCATCGGCGCACAGGCCCTCCAGCCCGAACAAAGTGGGGACGGCAAAGGTCAGCTCTCCCACAAACAACACCTCTTTCTCATTGGTTTTCCCAGGTTCGCTTCCATTGGTCACCGGGTTCTATTTTTCTCAAGTATACAGGATTTCCCCCCCGATGGCAAACCATTTTGCCATAAAACAGGGGCGGCCTTGTGCGGCCGCCCCCCCCCGCGGGAAATCACAGCTCCATGGCCGGGTACGTCTGTACCGAGCTCACCGGGTCCAGGCCCACCTGGCGGGCCCGGAGGGCGTACTCCTCCACGTCGCCGGTTGTGTACACGTCCAGCCGCCCCCGCCGGCCCGGATTCCGGCGCAGTCCCTTTTCGTCCAGATAGGCCTTCAGCTCTCGGGCCATCTGGACCGCCGGGTCGATGAGAGGCAGGTCGGGGTACAGCTTTTTGATGCTGTCCTCCACCAGGGGATAGTGGGTGCAGCCCAGGATACAGCACTGGATTTTGTCCTCCAGCACCATGTGGTCCAGCTCCAGGCGCAGATTGTCCTCCACCTCGGCCATGCCGTTGGGGTCCCCCAGGTTGTGCTCCACCAGCCGGGCCAGGTCGGGACAGCCGCAGCTGAGAACCACCAGCTTTTTGGGGCTCTGGGCCAGGATACGCTGAGGATAGCACCGGGAGTTGTGGGTAAAGACGGTGGAGATAACGCCCACCTTATCCACATTCAGCTCCGCCGCCGCGTCGGCCCCCGCCTGCACGGCGTTGAAGGTGGGGCAGGACACCACATTCTTACACTGGTCGATGACGCAGGAGATGGTGTTGCAGGCCACCAGCAGAGCCTTGACCCGCCGTTCCTCCATAAACCGGAACATGTACCGGGCCATGGCCACGATCTTCTCTTCCGGATGATTGCCGTAGGGGATGTGGGCCCCATCTCCAAAGTAGATCAGGTCCTCGCCGGGCAGCAGCCGCTGGACCTGCCGGGCCACGCTGAATCCGCCGATGCCGGAATCCAGCACTCCAATGGGGCTGTGCTTGTCATACATAGACGTCACTTCCATTTAAGCTTCCAATTTCAAGCTTCCGCTATCTTACCACAGTCTATGCCCCAGGTAAAGACAAAATGAACTGGAGACAAGCCGCAGTCTGACAAAAATTTCTTTTCGCCAGCCCGCAGCTTGTCTCCAGCGGAGCAAACTTCAGGGCGCCCGGGTCAGGGTCCCGGTCACCAGATCCAGCTGATAAGCGCTGGTGTCGGTGGTCACCCGCCACACAGGGGTGAGCGTCACCGGACCGGACAGGGACGCGGTGCTCACATATCCCTGGGTGATGGTGTCGATGGAGCTGCACACGTCGCCCAGGGCGTTGATACCGTTGAACAGCTGGAACAGGGCGGTGGACACCGTGACCACGGACCGGCTCAAGTCCTGGGTCGGCTGACCCACCAGACGGCGGCCCGCCGTCATGGCGGTGATGGAGTCCTCCTCGATTTTCAGGGTCACCTGCTGGGTAAACAGAGGCGCTCCCTGCCACAGCTGGCGGAAGGTCAGGGTATTCTCCCCCTCCTCCAGCAGTTCTCCCTCATAGTCCAGTTTGGCCAGCAGGTCCAGGCAGGTCCTTTTCCGGTCGTCCCCCGCGGGGAATGCGCCGGCAGGAAACTCCGCCTGAAAGGCCCCGTCGCTGTGGAACTGGATAGAGCCCTGGTCATTGAAATAGCGGTACACCTCGCCGCCCCGTTTCTCCACCTGGACCCCGGTCCCCAGCAGCTGAGCGGCCAGGGTCCCCTCGGTCTCCAGGTCCCGCTCCACCTGCTGGGGCAGCAGGGTCATCTCGTCGGGCACCTGATCCTCAGCCACGGTCACCGCCCGCTCCGCCAGGAATTGGATGGCGTCCTGCCGGGCCTGGCGCTGAAGCCGGTCGTTCTCCATGGTCTGCCGGGCCGCGAGGACCAGCAGGCACAGGTTGGTGACGGTCAGGATAACCAGGACGATGTTTTTTAATTTCGGCCACTCCATACCGTCACCCCCTCTCAGTCAGATGGCTGTCCGCCGCCATCCAGGAGGCGGTCACCGTATCTCCCCGGCTGTCGCTGTACGCCAGGAGCAGCTCCTCCCCCGTCAGGCCCATGGCCTCCATGGCGGCGGCGGCCTGTCGGATTGGTAAGACCGGCGAGGTGGTCCCACTGTCCGTATAACTGCGGAAGCAGAGGGTAAAATCCGTGATCTCCCCGTCCCGCACCAGGAATTGTGCGGCATAGCCCTGGTCCAGACGCACCTGATAGCCGTTCAGGCAGTAGCCGAATCGGACCACCAGGCCGGTCTCGGTCTCCCGGGCGGACATGAGGTAGAGGCGTGCCTGGCCGCTTCGGGTCCCGAGGGTGTTGGCCGCAATCTGGCGGCAGGCCTCCACCGTATCAAACAGAGACACCTTGCCGTTCCGGAGCGGGATCTGGAAGGGTCCGCCCTCCCCCGCCGCGTAGACAGCCACTCCGTCGCTGGACAGGCGGATGCTGCCGTTGCCGCTGCGGACCACCTCCTCGCTGCCGGAGAGATAAAAGCTGCTGCCGTTGACCGAGATCCCCAGGTCCCCCATCAGCTCTTTCAGAGAGTCCTGCCCCCGGTTCATGGGGTTGGCGGCTGTATAGACCGCTGGGTCGGGGGACTGCTCGGTAATGAGGGTATCCCGATCCAGCATCCGGTAATGTTCCGACTCAAAGGCATAGAAGCTGCCGTTGCCGCTCAGACCGGCCAGGGCTTCGGTCAGATGGCGCTGGCTGGCTACCTCAGACAGGCAGCGGAAGTAAGTCCCCGTCTCCTCGTCCCGGTAGTACAGGGCCACATGATCCTGCCAGACGGTCAGGGTCAACCGCCGTACACAGGCGGTCAGGCCGGTGTCCTCCCCGGACATCCAGCCCATGAGCACCTCCAGGGGCAGCTCACCCTGAAAGTCGAAGGTCATCCCGGGGGCGGTATTCTGCGCCTGCTCCCACTGGGCCCGGTTGATCTGCTCCGGAGCCCCGGCACTGGACAGAGCCTCCACCAGCAGACCGGCCACCTGCTGAAACAAGGCGTCGGAGGCGGTGGTGTCGTATTGGATTCCATAGCGGGCGTTCTCCGTCCCGCCAGCCACGTTGGCGGTAATGCGCAGAGGGCGGGCCGCATCGGCTCGGGCCCCGCTCTCGGTCTGAACTGAACCGGCGCTGTGGTTCTCCTCCCGCCCCAGCAGGCCGCTGAGGGGCCGTAGCAGCTGGGTCCGGGTGGCCAGCCAGACGGCGGAGCAGGTCAGCAGCAAAATCAGGACGTCCTTGCAGAGCTCAACGGCCCGGCGGCTCTGTTTTCTCTTATCCATGGTCCGGTCCCTCAATGTTCAGCTCCAGCCGGATGGCCAGACCGGGGCCCTCCTTCTCCTGGAGGGCCAGCCTGCCCTGGTGCCGGTCCACGATCTCCTTGGCGATGGACAGGCCCAGGCCGGTGCCGCCCGACTGGCGGGAGCGGGCCTTGTCCACCCGGTAGAATCGCTCGAAAATCCGGGAGCGGTCCTCCTCCGGGATGCCGATGCCGTTGTCGTCCACCATCATCCACACCCGGTCCCCGGTGCGCCCCGCGGAAATTGCGATTCTGCCCCCGTCGGGGGTGTACTTGATGGCGTTGGACACCACGTTCATCATGACCTGGAGGATGCGCTCCCGGTCGGCCACGATGTCGGGCAGATTCTCCTCCATATCCAGCTCCAAAGCATGGCTGTGGCGCTGGGCCTCCATATAGACGGCGTTGTACATGTCCCGGACCGCCCGGTCGAAGGAGAACCGGACCAGCTTCAGGTCGGACCGGCCCGAATCAAACCGGGACAGGGTCAGCAGGTCCTGGACAATGTGGGTCATCCGGTCGCTCTCGTTGAGGATGACCCCCAGAAACTTCTTCTCCATGGCGGGGGGAATGTCCCCGGCGCTGTCGGACAGGGTCTCGGCGTAGGAGCGGATGTTGGTCAGGGGAGTGCGCAGCTCGTGGGACACGTTGGCCACGAACTCCCGCTGCATCTCCTGATTCTTCCGCTGCTCGGTGACGTCGTGGACCACCACCAGGATGCCGCCTCCCTCTCGGCCCCGGTCGAAGGGGGCCATGAGCAGCTGGAGGAAGCTGTCCCGGAGCTGACGCTCCCCCTCCAAGTGGTCGGGGGTGTCCAGCACCTGGCCCAGGGAGGCCAGGTCCCCGAACAGCTGGTCATAGGTGGTGTCCGGTCCGATCTCCTGGTGGAGCATCTGGGCGGCGGCGGGATTGGAGTGGATGACCTGGCCCTGGCGGGAGAAGGCCACCACGCCGTCGGTCATGTGGAGAAACAGGGTGTCCAGCTTGTTGCGCTCGTTCTCCACCTGGCGCAGGGTGTCCTGGAGCTGACCCGCCATGTCGTTGAAGGTATCAGTGAGCACGCCGATCTCGTCCCGTGAGGCCACCTCGATCTTTCGGGAGAAGTCCCCCTCGGCCACCCGCATGGCGCCCTCAGTCAGCCGCTGGATGGGGGTGACCATGGTCTTGGACAGCAGGAAGGACAGCAGAATGGAAATGACCAGGCCAAAGACCAGGGCCTCCATAATGAGCAGGAACATCTGGTCGGTCAGGTTGTTGGCGGTGGTCTTGTTGTCGTAGATATAGATAACGTAGGACTGGTCTCCCCGCTGGATGGGGATGGCCACGTCCATGTAGTCCTCGGCCACATTGCTCCGGTCCCCAACCTCCCGGGTGCTCAAAGCATGACTCAGGTTGGTGGTGTACCGGGCGGGCCCCGTCTCCCCGTCTGGGTGGATGAGGCAGACCCCGTTGTCGTCCAGGATGTACAGCTTGCGGTTGCGGCTGTCCACGCCCAGTTCGCCGGCATAGGCCCCCAGCACATCAGCCATCATGGAGGCCCCGTCCGCCTCGCCGGAGGTCTCCTTCTCGGTCTCGGTGGTCAGATCCGCATACAGCTCCTCCTTCTGGAACACCTCGGACATCTGGGTGTAGAAGTCCTCCAGGTAAAAGGCCGTCACCGAGTTGATGAGAAAGGCCCCCACCACCGTCATCAGAGACAGGATCAGCAGGACCAGGATCATCACTAATTTTGTGTGCAGGCTGCGCATGCGCGTTCCACCTTTTCGTTCAGATAGGAGATATTGGACCAAATTTTGCGCAGGGAGATGGTGGGCGGCCAAAAACCGCCCCTACGAAGGCCGCCGGTTTTCCGCCTCGTTCCACGCCTTCTCGCCATTACCCCCCGAATAAGTACCCCATCCCCCGCTTGGTGACGATGAATTTTGGGCTGGCTGGGTCGTCCTCGATCTTCTCGCGGAGCCGCCGGACGGCCACATCCACGGCCCGGACATCGCCCACATAGCCCTCGTAGTTCCACACGTGCTCCATCAGGGCTTCCCGAGAGAACACCTTCCCCGGCTGCGAGGCCAGGAAGCAGATCAGGTCGTACTCCCGCTGGGTCAGGTCCAGAGGCTGGCCATCCTTGGACACGGTAGCTTTGACCCGGTCGATGGTCACCCGGCCCAGCCGAACCAGGTCCTTGGACTGGGGCTCCTGGGCTGGAGCGGCGGGGGCCATGGACACCCGGCGGATGTTGGCCTTGATCCGGGCCAGCAGCTCCCGCATGGAGAAGGGCTTCGTAATGTAGTCGTCGGCCCCCAGCTCCAGGCCCAGCACCTTGTCCGTCTCCTCCTCCCGGGCGGTCAGCATGATGATGGGAGTGGAGGACCCGGATTGGCGCACCTTCCGGCACACGTCGAAGCCGTCCATACCGGGCAGCATCAGGTCCAGCAGGATCAGGTCCGGGTTCTGCTCCAGCGCCAGCTGAAGCCCCGTGGGGCCGTCGTAGGCCTCCAGGGTGTCGTACCCCTCCCGGCCCAGGTTAAAGGACAGGATGTCCACGATATTCTGTTCATCCTCTACGATCAGGATGGTCTTTCCCACAACGCCGCCTCCTTGCGTCTCTTTTTCGGGTCCTTACAGACCCAGCAGCACCTTGACCTTCAGGGTAGTGGACACCGTCTTGGCGTCGGTGATGGCGCCGTCCATCACCTGCTCCACCAGCTGGTCGAAGGGCATGGTGACCACGTCCAAAAATTCGTCGTCGTCCAGGTGCTGCGCCTTCCGGGTCAGGCCCCGGGCCAGATACATGTGCAGCGCCTCGTCACAGAAGCCGGGGGAGGCCAGGGTATAGCCCAGATAGGTCCACTCAGAGGCCTCCAGGCCGGTCTCCTCACTCAGCTCCCGCTGGGCCCCCAGCAGACGGTCCTCCTCCGCCCCGTGGTCCAGCTTGCCCGCGGGCAGCTCCAGCAGCTGCTGCCGGATGGGATAGCGGTACTGCCGCACCAGGGTGACGGTGTTGTCCTCCCCCAGGGCCAGGACAGCCACGCCGCCGGGGTGATAGACCACCTCACGGCTGGCCAGACTGCCGTCGGGCAGCTGGGCCTGGTCCAGAGTCACTTTGATGATCTTGCCCTCAAAAATGGTCTTGCTCTCCACCGTGCGTTCGGTCAGATCCATATGATCCACTCCTTATATTTGCCCCCGCAAAAGGCGGGATTTTCGTTGGTCTAGTTAGAGTTTAGTATATCACACGGCGGCTTTTCGGTAAAGGAGGAAGGTCCCTCCACCCAAAATTTTCTTTTTTCTATGCTTGGGTGAAAAGTCGTAGTATAATGGGCCTATCTTAACACAATCGCCGGATTGGAGTGTGAAGTATATGATCCGCAGAGCAACCCCGTCCGACCGGGACGATATTTTGGAGGTCTACGCCATCGCCCGCCGCTTTATGAAGCGCGCCGGCAACCCAACCCAGTGGGGGGACGCTTATCCCCCGGTGGAGCGTGTGGACGAGGATATTCGGCTGGGCCGGAGCCATGTTCTGGTGGAGGACGGCCGCATCCAGGCCGTCTTCGCCATGATCGCCGGGGACGATCCCACCTATCAGGTCATCGAGGGAGCCTGGCTCAACGACGCGCCCTACTGCGCCGTCCACCGGGTGGCCAGCCGCGGAGAGGTCAAGGGCGCCGCCACCCGGATTTTGCAGTGGTGCCTGACCCAGTGCCCCAACATCCGCATCGACACCCACGACGACAATCTGCCCATGCAGCGGGTTCTGGAAAAAAACGGCTTTCTCCCGTGCGGCCGCATCTGGACCGACGACGGCTCGCCTCGGATTGCCTTCCAGCGGACTCTGGACAAGCCGTAAAGGAGATAAGCTTTATGATATTGACGCTGCAAGAGTTGACCGCCATTACTAAGGGCTGTCTGTCCATCCGGGAGACGGACTCCGGCTTTCTGTTCCAGCGCATGACCGACCGCCAGCTGGCCGCTGTGGACCACATTGAGCGCTACCGGATGCGCGCCCGGTTCCCCGCCGGCGTCCGCTTCGACTTTCTGACCGACGCCTCGGCCATCTCCTTTGACTATAAAATTCTGGAATTCGACCCCAACCGGGATTTTTTCGGCATCGACCTCTATGTGGACGGGGTGATGGTGCACGCCCTGTGCGAAAAGCCCATCGCCCACAAAACGGGGCGCTTTTCCTGTGAGCTGGGGGCTCTGGACGGCGGACGGACCACGCGCCGCATCGTACTCTACCTGCCCATCAGCGCCATTTTCGCCGTGTCCGACGTGGTCCTCAGGGACGCCGCACAGCTGGAGCGTGGACCGGACGGGGACGGAATCCTGCTGTGCTACGGCGACTCCATCACCCAGGGATACGACGCCCTCCACCCCTCTCTGGGCTACGCCGCCATTCTGGCCCGGGCCATGGGGCTGGAGCTTCTGAACCAGGCCATCAGCGGCTACGTTTTCAACCCCGCCACCATCGACGCCGCCCAGGTCCCCGCCCCCCGGCGCATTCTTGTGGCCTACGGCACCAACGACTGGACCAACAAAACCTCGCTGGAGGAGGCCCGCCGCGACATGGACCGCTACCTGGACACCCTGGTGGAGGCCTTCCCGGAGTGCTGGATTGACCTAATCCTCCCTATCTGGCGGGGCGACTGCCAGGAGGTCACGGCGGTGGGCCGCTTTTTCCAGGTGCTGGAGGCCCTGGAGGCCTCCGCCCAGCGGCACCCCCGCATCCACATTTGGAACGGACAGCTTGCCGTCCCCCACTGCACCGAATTCTTCGCCGATGGATCACTCCATCCCAACGACGCTGGAATGCTGCTGTACGCCCAGTGGCTGCTGCCGCGGCTGAAGGGTAATTGCTCCTAATGACGGGATTTTTTTGCTTCTTTTCCCTAAATACGTAAAAAGTCCGCCCCACATGGGGCGGACTTTTTCATTAACTTATTCCTCGGCCATAGCCTTGGCAGCGGCAATTGCCTTCTCCTGAGCCATGGGGGGGCAGTCCTCGTAGCGGACAAAGTGGAAGGTGTAGGAACCGCGGGACTGGGTCATAGCGCGCAGGTCGATGGCATAGCTGGTCATTTCAGCCATGGGGACCTCGGCCTCGATGACCTGCTCACCGTCGTCGGTGGGAGTCATGCCCATGACGCGGCCGCGGCGCTTGTTCAGATCGCCGATGACGTCGCCCATGTAGTTATCGGGCACGGTGACCTTCAGCTCACCCACAGGCTCCAGAAGGACGGGGTTGGCCTCGGGCATGGCGGCCTTATAGGCCAGCTGAGCGGCGGTCTTAAAGGCGATTTCAGAGGAGTCCACGGGGTGGTAGGAGCCATCGTACAGCACGGCCTTCAGGTTGACTACAGGGTAGCCAGCCAGAGGACCGTGGACCACGGCTTCGCGCAAACCCTTTTCCACAGCGGGGAAGAAGTTCTTGGGCACGGAGCCGCCGAAGACCTCCTCGGCGAAGACCATCTCTTCCTGGTCCATGCAGGGCTCAAAGCGAATCCACACATCGCCGAACTGGCCGGAACCGCCGGTCTGCTTCTTATGACGGCCCTGCTTCTGGACGGTCTTGCGGATCTTCTCACGGTAAGGCACCCGAATCTCCTTCAGCTCAGCCTCCACGTTGAAGCGGCTCTTCAGCTTGCTGACCAGCACATCCAGCTGGATGTCGCCGGCGCCGGTGAGGACCATCTGGTGGGTCTCGCCGTTGTTGACGATGGTAAAGGAGGGGTCCTCCTCGTTCAAACGGTACAGGCCCTGGGCCACCTTGTCATCCTGGCCGCGGGTCTTGGGGGAGATGGCCACGGCATAGTTGGGCTCGGCGAAGGGGATCTGCTTCAGGGCGACCACCTTACGGGGATCGCACAGAGTATCGCCGGTCTTGACCTTTTCCATCTTAGCAATGGCGCCGATGTCGCCGCAGGTCAGCTCCTTGACTTCGACGGCCTTCTTGCCGCGCATGACGTACAGGCGGCCCAGCTTCTCGCTGCTGCCGGTGCGGGCGTTGACCAGGGACAGGTCGGAGGTGATGACGCCGGACAGGACCTTGATGTAGGAGTACTTGCCGTACTGGTCGGAGACGGTCTTAAAGACGTAAGCGGTGGGCACGCCGCCGGGGGAGACCACGAACTCCTCGGTCTCGCCGTCCTGGCGGGTAGCCTTGTGGTAGTTGCCCTCCATGGGGTTGGGCAGCAACTCCACAATATCGTCCATCAGCATCAGGGAGCCCAGCGTGGTGACGGCGGAGCCGCACAGCACGGGGAACAGGGACAGCTCCCGGACACCCTGACGCAGGCCCTGGATCATCTCGGCGTAAGTAAAGTCCTCGCCGGAGAAGAACTTGTCCATGAACTCCTCGCTGGTCTCGGCCACAGACTCCTTCAGGGCGTCGTTGAACTCGGTGATGACGTCCTCCTTGCCCTCGGGGATCTCGATCTCCACCCGCTTGCCGTCCTTCATCTCATAGGCGCGCTTGTTCAGCACGTCGATGATGCCGATGACCTTCTTGTCCTCGTCCCAGATGGGGACCACCACGGGGGCGATCTTGTTGCCGTACTTGGCGCGCAGCGCCTCGAAGGTCTTGTTGTAGTCGGAGTTGTCCTCGTCGGTCTTGGAGATATAGATAAAGCGGGGCATATTCCGCTCTTCACAGTACTTCCACGCCTTCTCCAGGCCCACGGACACGCCGTCCTTGGCGGAGCAGACGATGATGGCGGCGTCGGCGGCCCGCAGGGCCTCCATCACCTCGCCGGAGAAATCAAAGCCGCCCGGGGTGTCCAGAACGTTGATCTTACAACCCTTGTACTCCAGAGGAGCCGTGGCCAGGGAGATGGAAATCTGGCGCTTGACCTCCTCGGGGTCGTAGTCACAGACGGTGTTGCCGTCCACGGCCTTGCCCATGCGGTCGATGGCTCCGGTCATATAAAGCAGGCTCTCCGCCAGGGCGGTCTTACCGTTTCCACCGTGGCCCAGCAGGCAGACGTTGCGGATGTTTTGTACAGAATAGCTCATGTCTTGTTTCCACTCCTTATATTTGGACGGTCACTCCGCCGGGACCCGGTTCCGGGCCTTGCGCGGCATCCATAAACTTCTGTTGGTTATTATACCTTAAATTCCACGTCCTGACAACTCTTTTTTTGACGGACGGCTAACTATCTCTCCAGCTGTCCCTCTCCTCCTTTCGGCATTTTTCGTGAAAAGTGAACAATTCGTGTAAAACCGCCGTAAATCCGTCCGCAAAGCGGGATTCCGTTCTCTCTCGTCCGGTCCATTTCTTTCCAGCCAAGTCTCCGTGGCTCCCGAAGGCGCCGGAAAATTCTTGACGGAATCTTAATTGCGGCGGCGATTTCCTCACTTGTTTTTTTACGGGCGGCAAGTATATCATGAGGCGGCGCAGATAAAACATTCCGCGCCGGTTCTTCTGCAAGCCCGTATGGAACTCGTATCGGAATTACCCTCGCAGGACCTGGGCCACTGGCCGGCGCCGCCGACGGACCCCGTTTGTCCCCCGAGGATCGGAAAGGGGTCATACACAATGATTGCTCAAATCCTGGCCGCGGTGATTTTTCTCCTGATGTTCGCGCTGATCATATCGGAGAAAATCGAGCGGCATATTGTCACCCTGGGCTGCGGCCTGCTCACGTTGGTCGTGGTCTTCGGCATCTGCATGCGGAGCAAAGAGGCGATTTTAGAGGCGCTCAGCCTGCACAGTATCTTCCGTGTGGATTTCTGGTACCAAGCCGGTGCTTCCACCACCTCCACCGGCATCAACTGGGAGACCATCTTCTTTATCTCGGGCATGATGATCATGGTGGAGGGCATGGCCGAGAGCGGCTTCTTCCGCTGGCTGTGTATGGCCATCGCCAGACTGGTCCACTATAAGGCCACCCCCATCTTTCTCACCTTCATGCTCATGTCGGCGGTGCTGTCCATGTTCATCGACAGCATCACGGTGGTCATGTTTCTGGCCGCCGTCACCGTGGAACTGGCCCAGCTGCTGAGGCTGGACCCGGTGCCCCTGATCCTGGCCGAGATCTTCTGCGCCAACCTGGGCGGTTCGGCTACTATGTGCGGCGACCCTCCCAATATCATCATCGGCACCTCCCTCGGCTACTCTTTTGGTGATTTTATCCAAAATACCGGTGTGATGGTTGCAATCTCCCTGGTATTTGTACTATTATACTTTTACCTATATTTTCGCAAGGACCTGGAGCGCGGCTCCTCCATCCGGTCCGACCACTACCCCGATCCCAAGGAGGCCATCACCGACCGCAAATCCTTTGTCACCAGCTGCCTCATCTTCGGCTGCGCGGTGGTCCTGCTGGTCACCCACGCCCAGACCCGGCTGACGGTGTCCTTCATCGGCACCTTCATCGCCCTGATCACGCTGGTCACCTCCGGCCGGCGGGCAAAGGGCATTCTGACCCGGCTGGACTATAAGACCCTGCTGTTCTTCATCGGACTGTTTATCGTGGTCAGCGGTCTGGAACAGACCGGGGTGCTGGAGCTTCTGGCCGCCCTCATCAGCCGGGCCAGCGGCGGCAATGCCATGCTTGTGGTGGCCATCATCATCTGGGGCTCCGCCGTGGCCAGCGCCTTCATTGACAACATCCCCTTCGCCGCCACCATGATCCCCGTCATCCGCACGCTGGCCGAAACCCAGGGGATGGACCTCCACACTCTGGCCTGGGCCCTGTCCATGGGCACCGACATTGGCGGAAACGCTACCCCCATCGGCGCCTCCGCCAATGTGGTGGGCACCTCCATCGCCGCCAAGAACGGCCACCCCATCAGCTGGGGACAGTACTGTAAAGCTCTGGCCCCTGCCACCGTTATGGTGATTCTGATCTCCATGCTGTTTATGTTCGTCCGGTATTTTTAACCCACATCTTCAAGGAGGGAACGACATGTCGGGACAACTCATCCTCACCCTGGGCCGTGAATTCGGCAGCGGCGGCCACGAGATCGCCCGGACCCTGGCCGGACGCTTCGGGCTGCCGCTCTACGAAGAAAATATTTTGAAAAAGATCGCCGCATCCCGGGGCTTGGACGTCCGCAGCTTGGAGCGGTACGATGAATTTCCAAAAAACCACTTCCTATACCGCACTGTCAACGGCTTCAGCAACGCCCCGGGGGACGTTATCGCCCAGATGCAGTTCCAGTACCTCCGGGAGCGGGCCCAGGCCGGCGAGTCCTTTGTGGTGGTGGGCCGCTGCGCCGAGGAGGTTTTGAAGGGCTTCCCCGGTCTGATCACCATATTTGTGGGGGCGGACCTGGACTTCAAAAAGGAGCGCACCATGGCCCGAGGGCCTGTCTCCGCCGAGGAGGCCCTGGCTCTCATGGCCAAAAAGGATAAAAAGCGCAAGACCTACCACAACCAATACTGCAAGGGCAAGTGGGGAGACGCCCGCAACTATGACATTGCGGTGAACAGCGCCAGGCTGGGCATCGAAGGGACCACCGATATTCTGGAGCAGTATATCCGCGCCCGGATTGCCAAGGCGGAGGCCGACGCCTCCCACATCCTGTAAATAACAAAGGACCGAAACCATAAGGTTTCGGTCCTTCTTTTGTTTCATGATTCCGGCACTGTCTGCGTCTGTTCCGCCTCCAGCACAACGGCGCACAGCTCCTCCCGGTCGATCCGGTTGGTAGCGGCCCCGGTCAGGTCCTGGCCCTGTTCCTCGGCCAGGGCCATCAGGGCCTCCATCTGGTCCCCGGTGACGATGCAGACGGAACGGCCCGCCTCGTCCGTGCGCCATTCCGCATCCGGTCCCAGAATTTCCTCCGCCCCATCGGGTAGCTGCGTCAGGGTCAGAATAGCGGCCACCTGCTGCCCGGCCACCTGGTACCTGGAGAGAACATTCGGCTGGCCCCCTGTCTCTCCCTCATCCTGGGGGGAGACGGGAATCGTGGCATTATCCGCCTGGGGGGCCTCCTCTTCCGTCGGCTGGCCGCCGCTCTGAGCCGCCGTCAGGTCCTCGGTTTTCTGCGGGGGTTCCGTCTGCCGGGGGGCGACGGTTTGAGCCTGGGGTGTGGAATTCTTGGCCGACTCCTCTGCCTGACTCGTACTGGGGAGCGCGGCGTTGACTTCCAATTGATTGTCCTGCTCTGGTTCGGCGGCGCTCTCCAGCGAATACTGCGCGGGCATCGTGAGGTCCGCGTCGGACGACTCCGCGCCCTGGGCGCTCCGGGCGGCCTCGTCTTCTTGGAGAGCCGCTTCCTGTCCGACGCTCTTTGCGGCGCTCCCATAACCAGGCAGCAGGCCGCCCCGATAAAGGCCCACGCACAGCGCGGCGCAGGCGGCCAGACTGGCCAGTGCCCGGATCTGGGGCCGTTTGAACAGGGGGACTACCTTGGCCTTCTCCCCCTCCTGGGCCCGAATCCGCTCCATGACCCCCTGGGCGAAGCCCTCAGGGGCGGACACCTCCTCCATCTGGGGGAATGCGGCATGAATCGCAGCCAGCTGCGCTTCCAGTGCCCGGCAGGCCGGGCAGACGGCCAGATGGGCCTCCAGCTCCCGCTTCTCCTCCGCCGTCAGTGGTCCATCCAGCTTGGCGGAGATCCGCTCCACAAATTTCCCGCATGGATTCATACCACTCACCCCCTCTCGTGTTTCTTTACCATTTTAGACGGCGGACCGCCGGAAAAGTTCCCGTCCGCCAACAAAATTTTTCGCAGAGACAGCCGGGCCCGGGCGATGCGGGACTTTACCGTCCCCATATCCAGGTCCAGTGCGTCCCCGATCTCCTGGTAGCTCAGGCCGGACAGCTCCCGCATAACCAGCACCTGGCGGTGGTGGTCGGGCAGAGCCTCCAGCCCCCGGGCCACCGCCTGGGCCGCCTCGGAGCGCTCCAGCTGGCGCTGGGGGTCCTGGCTCAGATCGGCGGGCTCGGCCCAGCCAGCCTCCTCGTCGTCCAGAGAAACGGCGGGCTCCACCTCCCGCCGCCGCTTCTGCCTGCGCAGAAAGTCGATGCACACGTTGGTGGCCAGCCGGTACACCCAGGTGGCAAAACTGCTGTCCCCCTGGAAGGAGTGCAGGCCCTGCCAGGCCTTCAGGAACGCCTCCTGGGCCAGGTCGGCGGCTTCCTCCCGGTCCCCGGCCATCCGCAGAGCCAAGGAGTAGACCTTATTCTGATTGGCCAGCACCAGCTGCTCAAAGGCATCCTGGTCCCCGGCTCTGGCCCGGGCCACCAGCTCCTGTTCGGACAAAGGTTGCTCCCCCTTTCATCGTCGTCACAAAGTCCGCTCTGTCTCGGAACCACCTGTCGGTGATCCCTCGCCCCGCTTTCTTGCTTCTCCTCTCCAAACGGAACCCGCTGCGCTGGGCTTCCGTTTGGCTGCGTGGCTGCGCCGCGCTCCTCAGCAAAGATCTCTCTTGATTCCCACAGTGACCCGGTACACGTCCTCCAGAGTGGTGATCTTGACGATCTGCTCCTTATAGTAGCCCGCGTGGGGGACTCCCTTCAGGTACCAGGCATACTGCTTCCGGGCCTCCAGGCAGGCGATCTTCTCCCCTTTGTTGGCCGCGGCCAGCTCGAACTGGCGCACGGCGGTGTCGCACCGCTCCGAGAGCGGCGGCACGTCCGGGATGGGCCTGCCCTCCAGCGCCGCCTTGCACTGGGCGAAGAGCCAGGGGTTACCGAAAATGCCCCGGCCGATCATGGCAATGTCCGCCCCGGTGTACTTCAGGATGCGGGGGGCGTCCTCCGGCTTGAACACATCGCCGTTGGCAATGACTGGGATGGACACCGCCTTCTTCACCTCCCGGATCCAGTCCCAGTTGGCGGTTCCAGCGTACATCTGGTTCCGGGTCCGGCCATGGACGGCCACGGCGGCCACCCCGGCCTCCTCCATAGCCCGGGCAAACTCCACACAGTTGATGGAGCCCTTGTCCCAGCCCAGGCGGAACTTCACCGTCACGGGGCACTTTGCCCCCCGGATGACCGCCTCGGCCACCTTGACAGCCAGGTCTGGGTTGCGCATCAGGCCGGAGCCGTCCCCGGAGTTTGCCACCTTGGGCACAGGACAGCCCATGTTGATGTCGATGAAATCGGCCCCCGACACCTCGTGGGCGATGGCCGCCCCCTCCTCCATGCAGACGGGGTCGCTGCCGAAGATCTGGGCGGCGGCGGGGCTCTCATTCTCCCCCATTTTCAGCAGGGGAATTGACTTCTTATCCTGATAGCACAGGGCCTTGGCACTGACCATCTCGGTGCAGGTCAGCCCGGCCCCCTGCTCCCGACAGATGGTGCGGAAGGCCACGTCGGTGACCCCCGCCATGGGCCCCAGAGCCAGGGGCGTTTCGATGTTGATTCCTCCGATGGATACCATAATTCCTCCGACAAATCAAGAAATTAGAAATTTTAAATGGATCTTTGCTATTTTATCACACCCCCTGACGGTTGACAAGGTTGGCCCCAGACATTAAAATTGGGGAAAACGCTTTAAATTTGGGGGATACACAAATGGAACTGAACGCGCTGCGGGCCGCCCTCCGGGGCGTCTCCGCCTACTATGAATTGAAAAAGCTGCCGGTGATGGTCCGCCTCTCCGGCCTGCTGGACGCCCTGGGCGACCGCCGTGGGGAAGAGGCCCTGGATCAGTACACCGGATTGTTCTGTGCTCTGCGGGAGGAGGGCTTCCCCGGCCTGGGCGATTGGCTCTGGAACACCCTGCGGTACACCGAGAGCCCCTACGCTCTGCTGGCGGAGCGGGACGGCTCCGACCCCGCCCTGGAGGACGGCGCCCGGCGGGACGTGGACGCCTTCGTCCGGCTGGCCCAGACCGACTGCGGCCGATACATCGAGGCTATGAAGGGACTGCTGCCTGAGGAGTACGCCCCGGTGCTGGCCGGTCTGCCCCGGTGGGAGAAGACCGTCCCCTTCGACTTTGAGTCCCTGACCGCCTTTTACCGGGACCACGGCGCCGGGCTGTACGCCCGGTACCGGGCCTTTCTGTGGGAGGAGGGCAAGCTGATCCCCGTCTCCGACCCGGACTGCCCCCGGCCCGAGGACCTGCTGGGCTACGAGCTCCAGCGCAGCCAGGTGGAGACCAACACCCGCCTGATGATGGGGGGCCGGCCGGCCAACAACGTCCTCCTCTTCGGCGACGGCGGCACCGGCAAGTCGGCCACGGTGAAGTCCATGCTCTATCTGCCCGGCATGGAGGACCTGCGCCTCATCGAGGTGCAGAAGGAGAACCTCACCGGCCTGCCCCAGCTCATGCGCTCTCTGGCTGGGCGGCGGCAGAAATTCATTCTGTTCATTGACGACCTGGCCTTCGACCAGGACGACAAGACCTACTCCTCCATGAAGACCATTTTGGAGGGCAGTCTGGAGAAGCGCCCCGCCAACGTGGCCATCTACGCCACCTCCAACCGCCGCCACCTGGTCCGCCAGACCTTCACCGACCGGGCGGGAGACGAGGTGGACACCTTTGAGACCATCTCGGAGAAGACCGCTCTGGCCGAGCGTTTTGGCCTGCGCATCCCCTACCTGACCATGAACAAGGCCGGCTTCTTGGCCCTGGTGGACCACCTGGCCGACCAGGCCGGGGTGTCCATGGACCGAGAGCTGCTCCACGCTCAGGCCATGACCTGGGAGATCCGCCACTCCGGCCGCACCCCCCGTGTGGCGCGGCAGTTTATCGCCAGTCTGGACGTATGATATCGGACGAGGTCCGAAAAGACGAAAAAAATCCGCCGGATTAATCCGGCGGATTTTTTCATATTCAGCCTCAGCAGACCTTCATGGTCCAGTTGTGGGTGTCGGCCACGCGGCCCCACTGGATGCCGGTGAGCTCGTCATACAGCTTCTGGGTGATCTCGCCGATCTCATTGTTGTTGATGGTGACCTTCTTGTCGCCCTCGGCCAGCTCGCCGATGGGGGAGACGACGGCGGCGGTGCCGGTGCCCCAGGCCTCTTCCAGAGTGCCGTTCTCGGCGGCCTCGAAGAGCTCCTCGGCGGAGATGCGGCGCTCCTCCACCTCATAGCCCCAGTCCTTCAGCAGCTGGATGCAGGAGCGGCGGGTGA